>JAEEGH010003375.1_pt1 | contig 42082 bp, 28 predicted proteins | sample 9134181 | NCBI WGS metagenome assembly JAEEGH01 (sample SAMN16246544, study PRJNA631951) | gut metagenome | biome: gut microbiome; feature: rumen; material: DP-attached | host: Bos | place: Iran: Karaj | collected 2018-10 | reverse complement strand
CGGTGGCCCGCACAGGCACCACAGACCCGACTCGGCAAGACACGAGCTGCCGCAGGCTCCCGGTTCGGAAGCCAAACCGGTAAAGATGGTCGAATAACAAAAAGGGTCGCTGATACGTCAGCGACTTTTTTTGTGATGCGCTGCAATTAATTCCCTATATTTGTAGGAGAATGATACGGCGCATTTTCATCGTTTCCATACTGATTCTATGCTCCCTTACACTGGGCGCACAGAACGATGCCTTGCGTCTGGCCTACTCGGCGGAGGGGACCGTTTTGGATGCAGAGACCGGCCGTGCGATTGAATCCGCCCTGGTGGCGATTCCAGGCACCAACAATGCCACAGTCACGAATGCCGACGGCCGGTTCAACATCAAATCGGCAGAAGATTTCAATACCGTTCAGGTATCGTTTCTCGGATACAGGACGGCCGTGTGCAACATCACCCACGATTCGCCGTTAAAGATACGCCTGGTTCCCGAATCTTTCACCTTGGAAGGAGCCACCATCTTCTCCGGCAACCCTCTGGAGATAGTCCGCTCCGCCGTCAGAAGGATTCCTGAAAACTACAGCGGCCATCCGGAACTTCTGGAATGCTTCTACCGTGAGACAATACGAAAGAGAACCAGGTACACCTATATTTCGGAGGCGGTGGCACGCATGTACAAGACAGACTACGAAGACGGTGTCGTCCGCGACCGTACGGCGCTGGAAAAGAGCCGCGTACTCATCAGCCAGAAGAAATCCGATACCCTCAGCGTAAAAGTCCAGGGAGGCCCGGCGCAGGCGGCATATCTGGACGTGGTCAAGAACCCTGACATCCTGTTCGGCTACGAAGCCATTAACCGTTACAACTTTTTGATGGATGCGCCTGCATACATCAACGGCCGCCAGCAGTTTGTAATCAAATTTCAGCCGTGCCCGGGAGATTACGAAGACGCCCTTTACTACGGCACGCTGTATATCGACTGTGAGAAACTCCTGTTCACCCGCATAGAAATGTCCCTGGACATGTCCGACACCGGCAAGGCCGTACGCAAGATTGTGGTGCGCAAACCGCTCACATTGAGATTGACTCCCAAGGAGATGTCAATTGTACTCAATTACAGCTACAACGGAGATATCGCCAGGCTATCATATTTCAGGTCGACCTTCCGCTTCAACTGCGACTGGAAAAAGCGGCTGCTTGCCACCAGCTATACGGCAATCAACGAACTGGTTGTTACCGACTTACGCCCGGAAGCCATTTCAATAGCACGTTCAGAGGTTTTCCGCACCAGCGACATACTTTGCGAAAAGGCGTCTGAATTCATGGACCCCGACTTCTGGAAGGATTATAACATCATAGAGCCGACGGAGAGTCTGGAGCACGCCGTAGACCGACTCAGAAAAAACAAGTAACGCCATGATAGACAAGATAGTATCCACCCTGAACAATATCATCTGGAGTTCCGCTCTGGTGATTTTGCTGGTTGGCGCCGGTCTATATTTCTCTTTCCGTACCAGGTTTGTACAGGTGCGCCGGTTCGGTCTGATGATCCGCAGCCTCTTTGCTCCAAAAGAGCAGTCAAAGGATGGTACAAAGCACGGGATCTCCTCTTTTGAAGCCTTTTGCGTTGCTCTCTCTGGACGCGTAGGTACCGGCAACATCGTAGGTGTGGCCACTGCGATAGCTCTCGGAGGCCCGGGCGCGGTGTTTTGGATGTGGCTCATCGCCTTCTTTGGCGCCTCCACCGCCTTTGTAGAGTCGACTCTCGCACAGCAATACAAATTCCACCACTCCACCGGATTCCGCGGCGGTCCCGCCAGTTATATAGAGAAGGGGCTTAAACTACCCTGGCTGGGGGTGATATTCTCTATCTGCTGTATCCTCGGTTACGGATTGTTGCTGGCGCCGGTCCAGTCCAACGGAATGACGGGTGCGCTTAACAACGCATTCGGCATAAATCCGCTCTACAGCGGCCTGGCGTTGGCGTTCGTACTGGCGCTCGTGATTATCGGAGGAATCAAGAGCATCTCCCGCGTAGCATCGATAGTAACTCCGTTCATGGCGCTGGGCTATCTTATCATCACCGTCATAGTCATCGCTCATCACATAGAAACGGTGCCGCATGTGCTTAAGATGATTGTCACAAGTGCCTTCGGCATCCAACAGGTGGCGGGCGGCATACTCGGATCCACCATTATGATGGGCGTCAAGCGCGGCATTTTCTCTAACGAAGCGGGACAGGGCGGCGGCGCAATCGTATCGGCATCGGCGGCAGTTTCACACCCTGCAAAGCAGGGCCTGGCACAGGCCTTCAGCGTATATGTCGACACTTTGCTGATTTGCACCGCAACGGCGCTGATGATTCTCTGTTCCGGCAATTACAACATACTGGACGCTAAGACAGGTGAGATGCTGGTGGCCTGCAACGCTGCTCTTGGCGACAATTATGTAGGCTACACTCAGGCGGCGGTGGACAGTGTTCTAAGCGGATTTGGCAGCACTTTCGTGAGCATCGCTATGGTCTTCTTCGTATTCACCACCATCATGGCCTACTACTTCTATGGAGAGTCCAGCATCATGCACATATTCGAGCGCAAGGATGGCAATGGAGAGAAGGTCGCCATCTGGGTGTTCCGACTGGCGCTTCTGGGTATGGTGGTATTCGGCGCCGCCCGCGAAGCCAATGTAATATGGCAATTGGGCGATGTGGGTGTGGGCCTCACTGCCTGGATAAATGTGATTGCACTGCTGCTCCTGTGTCCGGAAGCAGTACGTCTCCTCAAGGATTACGAGAACTCATTGAAGTAGTTTTCCGTCGCCAGTGCTACGAAATAGCTCCGCTCCGGGCCAGGGAGAACATAGAGCCCCTGTTCCCTACGCGAAGCTATTTCTACGCTGAAACGCGACGGATAAAACCTACGCAGGCAGTGATGCCATCTTGTCCAGGGCTGTCTGGATCATGCGGCTCAGATAGGGCTTGTAGTCGGTGTTGCTTTCGCCGGCGTAACGGTTGGCTATGGCGCAGCAGATGGTGGTGGCATCGTGACCAAGTTGCGCGGCAAGACCGGCCAAGGCGCTGCTCTCCATCTCGAAATTTGTGATGCGGCGGCCGTCGAACTGCCATTTCTCCAGCTTTTCCAGTATATCGGGCATAGCCAGTCCCAGACGGAGCACGCGCCCCTGCGGACCGTAGAAACCGGGTGCCGAAATGGTCATGCCGGGCACAGTCCAGTCGGAGAGATAATCTATCAGTTTCTGCGACGCCTTTACAAAATACGGTCTGGGCAGTCCGGCCGCATCCCAATCCATAAACTTCACAAAATCATCTTCATAATCCTGGAGATTAATCTTGTCGATATCGGCATACCAGCGCATCAGACAGTCGAAACCGATGCTTACCTGAGAGAGGATCGGGCTGCCGAGCGGAATATCGGGCTGGATGGCGCCGCAGGTACCCAGGCGCAGCAGCGTCAGGCGGCGGTGATCCTTCTTGAGTTCGCGGGTTTCAAAATCGATATTTGCCAGGGCGTCCAGTTCTGTCATCACTATATCGATATTGTCGGTGCCGATGCCGTGCGAAACACAGGTCATGCGGCAACCTTTGTAGGTACCGGTAAAATGACGGAATTCGCGGCTCTGCCCTTCATCCTCAAAGCTGTCAAAGTACGCGCCAATCATGGAAACCCTCTCGGGGTCCCCTACCATTATGATTTTGTCCGCGAGATGCTCGGGCTTGATGTGCAGGTGGAATACCGAGCCGTCGGAATTAATAAGCAGTTCAGATTTTGCTATCATATTTGCCAATACTTTAATGTAAAGACAAATATAATAAATCTACAACAATTTTGAAATAGCATTCACGTAGGCCTGGACGGTAGCGGTGATAATGTCCTTGTCGGCGGCGAAGCCGTAGTATATCTCGCCCTTGTTTTCTACCTGAATGTGAACCTTGCCTATATCGTTGGTTCCCTTGTTGATGGACTGGATAAGCATCTCCTCCAGATTGATGCGGCGGTGAACAAGTGCCTTCACGGCAGAGAACGCAGCGTCTATGGGGCCTATTCCGCCGCTGGTATATGTGCACGACTCGCCGTCGATATCCAATGTGACGGTGGCCATAGGGATGGAATCCTTGCCGCAGACAACCTGCAGATAGGTAAGCCTGATCTTCTGTGAAACATTGCCCTCTGCAACTCCGGCAATCTCGTACAGGTCGGCATCGTCTATATCCTTCTTGCTGTCTGCAACGCGAAGGAACTTCTCATACGCGATTGCAAGCTCCTGGGCGGAGAGATTGATACCCAGGCGGTGCAGATGATGATTCAGCGCCGCACGGCCGCTGCGGGCGGTGAGGGCGATTATGGAATCGTTCAGGCCGATATCGGTCGGGTCTATGATCTCGTAGCTCTCGCGGTTCTTGAGCACGCCGTCCTGATGGATGCCGGACGAATGCGCAAATGCGTTGCGGCCAACTATGGCCTTGTTAGGCTGAACGGGCATGCGCATCATAGACGAAACCTGATGCGACACCTTGGTAATCTGCTTGATCTTGATGTCGGTCTTGACCGGGAATTCGCGGCGGCTCTTGATGGCCATCACAACCTCTTCCAGAGCTGTGTTTCCGGCGCGTTCGCCGATACCGTTGATGGTGACCTCCGCCTGCCGCGCACCCGCCATGACACCCGCCAGCGTGTTAGCGGTGGCCATACCCAGGTCATTGTGGCAATGCGTTGATATTATCGCCTTGTCGACATTGGAAACATGGTTCATCAGGTATGCGATCTTCTTGCCATATTCCTCCGGGAAACAATAACCGGTGGTGTCGGGAATATTGACCACGGTGGCACCGGCGGCAATCACAGCCTCCACCACGCGCGCCAGATACTCATTATCTGTACGACCGGCATCCTCTGCATAGAACTCCACATCATCTACCTTATTACGGGCATACTTGACCGCAGCAACTGCGCGCTCAATGATTTCCTCGCGATTAGAGTTGAATTTATATTTGATATGGTAGTCGGAGGTGCCGATTCCGGTATGAATCCTTTTGAGTTTTGCAAAGTGCAACGCATCTGCAGCTGCGTCGATGTCCTTCTCGACGGCGCGGGAGAGGGCGCAGATGCGACTCTCGGTAATTACCTTTGAAATCTCAACTACCGATTTGAAATCTCCGGGGCTGGAGATGGGAAAACCGCACTCAATTATATCAACTCCCAGAGTTTCAAGCAGTTTGGCCAGTTCAATCTTCTCTATTGTATTCAACTGACAGCCCGGGACCTGCTCTCCGTCACGCAGAGTCGTATCAAAAATGTAAAGTTTGTCGTTCATAACGAGTGGTTAAAATCGATATTACGGATGCAAAAATGCGGAATTTTGATGAATAATAATAAAAAAAAATTACATTTGCAAGCGAAAACAAATTATGATGAACACCCTCATAGTCCTTAACCTTGTGATTCTGGCAGTCCTCGCACTACTGGTCGTGGGTGAGATATAGGGTGAAATCCAGATATTTGTGACAATTTTTAACTAGAGTTTGTTGGATTTCACCTATCGGCGTGGGATTCAACATTTTTTTTGTAAGGACATTTATGGCAACACTTCGCAGCAGCAAAACATTTCTGGGCAGGGAGATGGCCGGCGCACGCGCTCTTTGGAAGGCCAACGGAATGAAAAACAAACAGGTGGGCAAACCCATCATCGCAATAGTCAATTCTTTCACCCAATTCGTTCCCGGCCACGTACATCTGCACGAGGTTGGCCAGATGATAAAGAAAGAGATTGAACGACAGGGCTGCTTTGCCGCTGAATTCAACACCATAGCAATAGACGACGGCATAGCAATGGGCCACGGCGGCATGCTCTACAGCCTCCCCTCCCGCGAAATCATAGCCGACAGCGTGGAATATATGTGCAACGCACACTGCGCCGACGCAATGATATGCATTTCCAACTGCGACAAGATCACTCCCGGTATGCTGATGGCCGCAATGAGGCTCAACATCCCGGCAGTATTTGTATCGGGCGGCCCTATGGAGGCCGGCAATGTGGGCGGCAAGGACTGCGATCTGATAGACGTGATGATTGCCGGCGGCGACAAGGGCGTGAGCAAATGGACTCTTAATAAATACGAAGAGAGAGGCTGCCCCACCTGCGGCTGCTGCTCGGGTATGTTCACCGCCAACAGTATGAACTGCCTAAGCGAGGCGCTGGGCCTTGCGCCGGTGGGCAACGGCACCATTCTGTCCACCCACGTAAACCGCAAGAACCTCTTCATAAAAGGGGCACAGCTGATAGTGAAGCTTGCCAAAGAATATTATTGCAACGACAATACAGACGTCCTCCCCCGCTCCATCGCCACCAAGGCTGCGTTTGAAAACGCAATGAAGCTGGACATCGCAATGGGCGGCAGCACCAACACAGTGCTGCACCTGCTGGCCATTGCCCACGAGGCGGAGGTCAATTTCACTATGGCAGATGTGGACCGTCTCTCCCGTCAGATTCCGGTCATCTGCAAGGTAGCCCCCAACGGCCACTATCACGTGCAGGACGTAAACCGAGCCGGCGGCGTGATGGGTATCCTGATGGAACTGGACCGCAAAGGGTTGCTGGACACATCCACCCTCAGGGTAGATTATCCCAACCTCAAAGAGGCTATGTTTGCCAACACCGTTTTTGCCGGCGACAAGAATTCGATATATCTATCGGCCCCGTGCGGCAGGCGCACCACAGAGATGGGCAAGTGCCGCAAGATGTACAAGGAGTTTGATACCGACCGCGCCGAGGGTTGCATCCGCGACATAGAGCACGCCTACCTGAACGACGGCGGCATCGCTGTGCTTTACGGCAACATCGCCCCCGACGGCTGCATAGTCAAGACCGCCGGCGTCCCCGAAGAGATTCTTACCTTCACCGGCAAGGCCATTGTCTTCGAGAGTCAGGAAGATGCCGTAGAAGGCATTCTGGGCGACAAGGTCAAGGCGGGCGACGTGGTGGTTATCCGCTACGAAGGCCCCAAGGGCGGCCCCGGAATGCAGGAGATGCTCTATCCCACTTCGTTCCTTAAGAGCAAGCATCTGGGTCAGAAATGCGCCCTTATCACCGACGGCCGCTTCTCCGGCGGCACCAGCGGCCTCTCCATTGGCCACGTATCGCCCGAGGCTGCAAACAAGGGTCCTATTGCCCTTATCAAAGACGGCGACATAATCCGCATAGATGTCCCCAACCGCACAATCAACGTAGATATTACAGAAGACGAGATGGCGGCAAGGCGACTGGCGCAGAAAGAATACAAACCGGCAAACCGCAACCGAGTGGTGAGCAAAGCCCTGCAGGCTTATGCAGCGCTGGCCGACAGTGCAGACAAAGGCGGAGTAAGAATCATCAAATAAGACTTCAATGCAGAAAGCAAAACATATATCGGGCGCTGACGCCCTTATAGAAAGCATCTTGGCAGAGGGTATCGAAACCGTATTCGGATATCCCGGCGGCTCCATCATCCCAATTTATGACCGTCTCTACGACTATCGCGACCGCCTGAACCACGTTCTGGTGCGCCACGAGCAGGGTGCGGTCCACGCCGCAGAAGGTTATGCCCGCGCCTCCGGCAAGGTCGGCGTGTGCCTGGCCACCAGCGGCCCCGGCGCCACCAATTTCGTGACCGGCATCGCCGACGCTATGATGGACTCCACACCCATCGTGTGCATCACCGCGCAGGTGGATGCCGACAAGCTTGGCACCAACTTTTTCCAGGAAGCCGATATGCTGGGCATCACCACCCCCATCACCAAGTGGAACTATCAGATAACCAAGGCCAGCGAAATCGCGATCGTAGTGCCACAGGCATTTCATATCGCCCGCAGCGACCGTCCGGGGCCGGTGCTCATAAGCCTGACCAAGAACGCCCAGACGGAGATGTGCGACTATATCTACGATAAAGAATACGCACTGAGCCAGATGGTGCAGGTGGTCCGTCCCGACGAAAGTGCGAAAATCTCAAAGCGCATAGAGAAGGCCATTGAGCTGCTGAACAATGCCGAGAAGCCGCTCATCATCGCGGGTCAGGGAGTCATAATCTCCGGCGCCGAGAACATTCTGGCCAAATGTGCCAACAAGGCCTGCATCCCCGTGGCCTGCACCCTGCTGGGCCGCAGCGCAATGAATTTCCACGACCATTACTACATAGGTATGGTGGGTATGCACGGCAACATCCCGGCCAACAAGATGACCCAGGAGGCCGACGTGATACTGGCAGTGGGTATGAGATTCTCCGACCGTGTGACCGGCCGAGTTTCCAAGTATGCTCCCAAGGCCAAAATCATCCATATTGACATAGACAAGACGGAGTTCAACAAGAACGTCACGGTGGATGTCAAGATTCACGGCGACGCCAAGGAGGTGCTGGAGCGCATCTACCCCAACCTGGTGTTCAAAGATCGCGAGAATTGGCGCCGCTACGGCTACGACCAGTATGCCTTCGAGCGCGAGAAGGTAATCATCCCCAAGCTGAACAGCGTTTCGCTGAATATGGCCCAGGTGGTGAATGCCATCAACGACCACTATATAGAGCGCGTGTCAGAACGCAAGAACACCGAGTTCGGCGAGAATGTGATTATGGTCACCGACGTGGGTCAGAACCAGATGTTTGCCGCACGCTATCTTAAGCTGACCCGCAAGTCGGGCTGGATCACCAGCGGCGGCCTTGGCACAATGGGCTTTGGCCTGCCGGCAGCAATAGGTGCAAAATGCGGCAAACCCGACGCCCAGGTGGTGCTTATCTGCGGCGACGGCGGCTTCCAGATGACTATGGAAGAGCTGGGCACGATACTGCAGGCGGGCATTGACATCAAGATTGTCCTGCTGAACAACTCCTTCCTGGGTATGGTGCGCCAGTGGCAGGATCTGTTCTACGACAAGCGATTCTCAAACACCCGTCTGGTAAACCCCGACTTTGAACTAATCTGCAAGGCATACAAAATAAAATACCGCTGCTGCTCTTCTTCTGCCGACATAGAGAATGCCGTAGAAGAAATGGCAGCCAGCAAGGGTCCCTTTATGCTGGATGCATATGTGGATGCCGAATCCAACGTTTTCCCTATGATACCCGGCGGCAAGAGCCTGGACGATATCAGAATCAAATAAGCGACAATGGAACAGCAAATGGACAAATATGTAGTGGATGCAATGGTGCGCAACCGTCTGGACATCCTAAACCGCATTACTTCGCTTTTTATTGTGAAGAATCTGCCGGTGCTCACCGTGACTTTTACCGCTACCGAAAATAATATGGCAGTCATCAATCTGATTTGCCTCTGCCCCGACGAGTTCATAATGAAGCGCATTATGAATCAGGCAAACAATTTCGTGGATATTTCTGAAATCTATTATACCAAAGCATTTAATCCTAAAAAATAAACACAATGGCAAAAATCAATTTTGGCGGTGTCGAGGAACAGGTTGTGACCCGCGCCGAATTCCCTCTCGAAAAAGCTAAGGCCGTATTGGCAAATGAGACAATAGCAGTTTTGGGCTATGGCGTACAGGGCCCCGGCCAGTCACTGAACCTGCGTGACAACGGTTTCAACGTAATAGTAGGCCAGCGCAAAGGCTCCAAGAGCTGGGACAAGGCCATCGCAGACGGATGGGTTCCCGGCGAGACACTGTTCGAGATAGAAGAGGCTTGCGAGAAAGCCACCGTCATCGAGTTCCTGCTCAGCGACGCAGGCCAGATACAGGCGTGGCCCTCAGTTAAGAAGCACCTTACCGCAGGCAAATGCCTCTATTTCTCACACGGCTTTGCAATCACCTATAACGAGCGCACCGGCATCGTTCCTCCCAAAGACGTCGATGTAGTTATGGTTGCTCCCAAGGGCAGCGGCACATCCCTCCGCCGTCTCTTCCTCCAGGGCCGAGGCATCAACTCTTCTTACGCAATCTGGCAGGACGCTACAGGCAAGGCTTATGACCGCACCATCGCCCTCGGCGTAGGTATCGGCAGCGGCTATCTGTTCGAAACCACCTTCAAGCGCGAGACCTACTCCGACCTTACCGGTGAGCGCGGAACCCTGATGGGCGCCATCCAGGGCATCTTTGCAGCCCAGTACGACGTGCTCCGCGCCAACGGCCACACCCCCAGCGAGGCATTCAACGAGACCGTAGAGGAGCTCTCCCAGAGCCTTCTCCCGCTGGTTGGTGAGAACGGTATGGACTGGATGTACGCCAACTGCTCCACCACCGCACAGCGCGGCGCCCTGGACTGGTGGAAGAAATTCCGCGATGCCACCAAGCCCGTCTTCGAGGCTCTTTACGAGAGCGTAGCTACCGGCAACGAGGCTCAGATCAGCATCGATTCCAACGGTAAGGAAGGCTACCGCGCAGGTCTTGAGGCAGAGCTCAAGGAGATGCGCGAGAGCGAGATGTGGCAGGCCGGCAAGGCCGTCCGCGCCCTCCGTCCGGAGAATGCCAAGTAGTTTCTACTATTTACGGCAAATTACCCCTGCAGCGCCTTGGCTGTGGGGGTATTTTGTTTGAGGAGTTCTTCGGGAGTGCCTTGGAAGATAAGCTGGCCGCCCTTGTCGCCGGCATCGGGACCGAGCTCTATGATATGGTCGGCGGCGCGTATGATATCCAGATTATGCTCTACGACAATGACCGAATGCCCCTTGGCGATAAGGGCATCGAAAGAACGCAGCAGCTTCTCGATATCGTAGAAATGCAGGCCGGTGGTGGGCTCGTCAAAGATGAACAGGATCTGCCCGGAATTACCCTCCTTGCCCAGGAACGACGCCAATTTGATGCGCTGGCTCTCGCCGCCGGAGAGGGTACTGCTGCTCTGGCCAAGCTTTAGGTAAGCAAGACCGACATCCAGCAGCGGCTGCAGCTTGTCCGCGATGCGTTTGGCGGCGGCATCGCTCTGGCTGCCAAAGAATTCCACAGCCTCCGACACGCTCATATCCAGCACGTCGCTGATACTTTTTCCCTGATATCTGACCTCCAGGATATCGGGCAGGAAACGCTTGCCTCCGCAGGAGGTACAGGTCATGGTAACGTCGGCCATAAACTGCATCGGCACCCGTATCACACCTTCGCCTTGGCATTCGGGGCAGCGCCCGCCGTCGATATTGAAAGAGAAGTGCGAATGGCCGTAGCCGTTCATCTTTGCGTACGGCTGCTCTGAAAACAGTTTGCGGATATCGTCGTAAACCTTGGTGTAAGTCACGGGATTAGAACGGCTGCTCTTCCCTATCGGATTCTGGTCGACATATTCTACCTGCGTTATCTTTTTCAGGTCGCCGCTGAGCGTCCGGAACGCGCCGGGAGCGTCGCCCAGCTGATTGATCTGGCGATACATCGCCGGATAGAGGATATCGCCTACCAGAGACGACTTTCCGCTGCCAGATACGCCCGTAACGGCCACCAGGCAGCGCAACGGGAACCGGACATCGATATTTTTCAGATTGTTCTCGCACGCCCCCTCTACCACAATCTCATACTTGGGAGTATGCTTTGTCTCAGGCAGATAACCCTTGCGACGGCCAGCCAGATACTCCAGCGTCAGCGACTTGTTGGTTGACCAGTCCACCTCCGGCATCAGCGCCCCCTGGAAAACCACTTCACCGCCGAAACTGCCGGCACGCGGGCCGATGTCAATCACGTAATCTGCGGCCTCAATAATCTCGCGATCGTGCTCAACCACAATCACGGTGTTGCCCAAATCACGCAACTTCTTAAGCACATCTATCAGACGCTGGGTATCGCGGCTGTGCAGACCCACGGAAGGCTCGTCCAGCACGTACATAGAACCTACCAGATTGTTGCCGATGACCTTTACCAGATTGATTCGCTGGCTCTCACCGCCAGAAAGAGTGCTGGAAGACCGGTCCAGCGTCAGATAGCCCAGCCCGACATCCACGATGTACTGAAGCCGCTGGCGGATCTCCTTGAGCGGCATGTCGGCCAGCTGGCGGTCGTGTTCATCGAGCTCCAGAGAATCAAAGAACCCCACAAGCGCGTCAATCTGCATCGACATCAATTCGGCTATGTTTTTGCCGCCGACCTTGACATAAAGCGCCTCCTTGCGCAGCCGGCTGCCTCCGCATTCACGGCAGGTGGTACGTCCGCTGTAGCGGCTCTGCATATACTTGAACTGTATCTTGTAGCGGTTCTTGTCTACCCACTCGAAAAAGCCGTCGATGCCGGTGAAATACTCGTTGCCCTTCCACAACACCTCCTTCTGCTCCTTTGAGAGTTCGTTATATGGCTTGAAAACCGGGAAGTCGAACTTGTAGGCGTTGGCAATCAGCTCGTCCTTGAAATACTTCATCAACTCGCCGCGCCAGCACGAAACGGCACCGTCGTACACGCTCAGCGTCGGATTTGGAATGACCAGATTCTCGTCGATACCGACAATTGTGCCGAATCCGCCGCACACAGGACACGCCCCAAGCGGGCTGTTGTAGCTGAACATATTCTCGCTCGGGTGGTCAAACAGGATGCCGTCGGCTTCGAATATGTTGGAGAAGCGGCGCATCACAGGCGGAATGCCGCACAGTATGCGGCCGGCACCGCGGGTGAAAGCTGTCTTGAGCGAATCCAGCGATCGCGAGACAAAATCGTCATCATCTTCCGTAGAAATCCGTACGCGATCGATCAGAAGCGCCAGCGAAGAATAATCCTCAACCGAAACCTTATGCGAAAGCAGGTCGTCTATCTTGTAAACATCGCCGGCAGAAGCGTCCACCATACGGGAGTAACCCTCCTCCTTGAGTGCGAGAAACAACTCTGTTACATTTGTGCTATCTACCTGGATATCAGCTGCTATCAAAGCATATTCACCCTGCTTCAAAGTCATCATATACTCCAGCACGCTGCGCTCCGTATCGCAGGTGACCTCCAGCCCCGAAACTGGAGAAAACGTGTGCCCTACTTTGGCAAAAAGCAGCTTCAGGTAATTGTATATCTCGGTAGACGTGGCGATGGTGGAACGGGAATTCACCGTGTTGACCTTCTGCTCCACGGCGATTGCCGGCGGGATGCCGGTGATATAATCTACCGGCGGCTTCGGCACACGACCCAGAAACTGACGGGCAAAGGAAGAGAGGCTCTCAGCAAAACGGCGGTGCCCTTCAGCATAAAGCGTGTCGAACGCCAGCGAACTCTTGCCGCTGCCGGATATGCCGGTGATAACCACGAACTTGCCGCGCGGTATCTCAACGTCGATATTCTTGAGGTTGTTGGCCCTCGCCCCTTTGACAAATATGTTGTCGGAATGCTCCATCTACTGTCTTGTAACCTGCTTTACGGTTTTAAGTTTGCGGAGTCCCGCCAGAATCTTGTCCAGCATCAGGTTGCTGGTGACAAAGATGGTGGCATCTATCTCTATTTCACCGCGCTTGTTGCGGCTGCCGGTAATCAGCTTGCGCACCAGCGCACGGTAAGAACTTACCACTGCCAGCACGTCGTTCACAGCGCTCTCCTCGTCCACAATCACCTTGAGCGCCACCTGGCTGTTGCTGGTGGCCGCATCCTTGCGCCAGCGCACCTTCTGCACCCTGTGCGGATAATTCTCTATCAGACGGGCGGCATTGGGACACGAGAGGCGGTGGATCTTGATGCCCTCGTTTATGGTGACAAAGCCGAACACATCGTCTCCGAAGACGGGATTGCAACACTTGGCCAGCTTATATTCCAGACCGCTGAGGGAACGGTTGCCGCCGCTGCCAATCTCCAGATAATCGCCGCTGTTTTCCTTGCGGTTGACGGTGATTGGACGGTCGTCGGAAACCACCGCCGCCGGCGTTTCTCGCAGCAGTTCAGCTTTGATTTCAGCGACGTCGATGCGCCCCTCTCCCACTGCTCCGAACAATTCGTTGGCGGTGCGGAACTTGTATTTCTTGATGAGGGCCGTCAGCTGCTCGTCGGCCATCGTCATCTTCCAGTTCTTGAGCCTGCGGTCCAGTATCTCCTTGCCCGCCTTGGCCAGGGCGTTCTCCCGCTCCTTGAGTTTCTGCTTGATTTTTGTGCGGGCCTTGCTGGTGACCACAAAATTGAGCCAGTCCTCGTTGGGTTTCTGGTTCTTGGAGGTCAGAATCTCCACCAGATCACCCGTTTTGAGCTGCTCCTTTATGGAGACCATCTTGCCGTTGACAAGGCCGCCGGTGCACTTCAGGCCAAGATTTGAGTGTATGTCAAAGGCGAAATCCAGCACAGTGCTGCCCGCCTTCAGCTGCCGCAACTCGCCATCAGGCGTAAACACGAACACATCCTGATCCAGCAGATTCTCTGCCGCATCCTGATACTCTGTGTTGTCGGGATTCTCCATCAGGCTGCGCACCTTCGCCAGCCAGTCGCCAATCAGGGCATCCTTCTTGACACCCTTGTAGGCCCAGTGCGATGCGCCGCCAAGTTCAGCCTCATAATCCATCCGCACAGAACGGATCTGAACCTCGACCCACTGCCCGCCGACATTAACCGTGCAGTGCAGCGACTGGTAACCGTTGGGTTTCGGCCTGTCCAGCCACTGGCGCAAGCGGCGCTCGTCCTGCGGATAATTCTCTGTCACAAGGGCGAATACGTCCCAGCACGTGCTTATCTCATGCTCAGGTGGCACTTCCACGATAAAGCGGATGGCAAATACGTCGTACACCTCGTTTATGGGGATGTTCTGCGCCTGCATCTTCTTCCAGATGGAATAGGCGCTCTTGGTGCGGGCCTTCAAATGATATTTGATGCCGCGGGCGCTGATGGTATCCTCCAGCGGCTTTATGAACGATTCCACAAGGGCATCCCGGTCGCTGCGGGTGGCCTTCAGATAATTGGTGATGGTGCGCCAGGCGTCGGGATACGCATACTTTAGCCACAGATCCTCCAGTTCGCTTTTGATGTTATAAAGACCGGCCTGATGCGCCAGCGGAATGTAGAGCAGCATGGTCTCGGCGTTCTTGCGCGCCTGGTCTGCCTTGGGGAAGATATGCAGCGAGCGCATCACCTCCAGACGGTCGGCAAGCTTGATGATAAACGCCCTTGCGTCGGGCGAATAGCTGGCAATCAGCTTGCGATAGCGCTCCGCCTCGAGTTTGGTATCGCGCGGCTTGATCTGGGAAATCTTGTTCAGGCAGGAAGCCAGTTGCACCGCCGTATCGTCCTCGTTATACCGCTCCAGAATCTCCGGATTTTCCCGGCTGGCCTCGTGCAGATACACCGCTGCTGTACTGGAAGCATCCAGGCCAATCTCCTGCGCCACTATTGAAGCCACCCCGTTCACATGCTCCATGAATGGATGGTTGTTATATCGCATAACGCCCGAAAGGGACTCACTGGCCAACAGGTATGCCTGCTCCACCGCCCTGGTCTGTTCCGGGGTATAATAGGTGCATAGCTTATTTATCAGTTCCGGTATCATCTCTTTTTAAGAAGTTCTTTAAGGGCGTTCATTTCGTCGCGGAAGCGCGCCGCACGCATAAAGTCAAGTTCGGCGGCGGCATCTTCCATATTCTTTTTGGCTGCGGCCACCATCTTCTCCAGCTGGCTGTGGTCCATCGACGCCACAACGGGGTCATCCTGCAAAAATTCTGCCCGCCTTGCCTGCTCCTCTTCGTAATCGATCTGCGGATTGAAGGCGCCGGAGCGCGTGCCGACCTGGTGCGGAATAATGCCGTGCTCCTTGTTGTATGCCTGCTGCTTTGCCCGGCGGCGGTTGGTCTCGTCTATGGTGGCCTGCATAGACCCGGTGATGGTGTCGGCATAAAAGATGACCTTGCCGTTGATGTTGCGGGCGGCACGGCCGGCGGTCTGTGTCAATGCCCGATCGCTGCGCAGAAAACCCTCCTTGTCGGCATCCAGAATGGCCACCAGCGACACGCTGGGCAAATCGAGGCCTTCGCGCAGCAGGTTGACACCGACCAGCACGTCAAACCGCCCCGCCTTGAAATCTTCAATAATCTCGACCCGCTCCAGCGTATCCACGTCGGAATGGATATACCGGCAGCGGACCTCGTTCCGGGTGAGATACTTCTCCAACTCCTCCGCCATCCGCTTGGTAAGGGTCGTCACCAGCACCCGCTCGTCGTGCTCTGCACGGACCTGGATCTCCTCCATCAAATCGTCTATCTGATTCTTGGAGGGGCGCACCTCTATCGGTGGATCCAGCAGGCCGGTGGGCCGTACCACCTGCTCCACAATCACGCCGCCGCTCTCCTCCAGTTCCCAGTCGCCGGGTGTTGCGCTCACATAGAGCCTCTGCCCTATCAGGCTGTAGAATTCATCGAACTTCAAAGGGCGGTTATCTGCCGCGGCAGGCAGGCGGAAGCCATATTCCACCAGAGTCTCCTTGCGGCTGCGGTCGCCTCCGTACATGGCGCGTATCTGCGGTATTGTCACGTGACTCTCGTCTATGAAAGTCAGAAAATCGCCGGGAAAATAATCTATCAGGCAGAACGGACGCTGCCCGGCTACTCGGCCGTCAAAGTAGCGGGAATAGTTCTCTATGCCGGAACAGTAGCCAATCTCCTTTATCATCTCCACGTCGTACTGCACCCTCTGGCGCAACCGGTTTGCCTCATGATGCCGCCCTACGGCGTTGAAATAGTCGCAGCGGTCCACCATGTCGGCCAGTATCTGGTCGATGGCCTTCGCCGCCCGCTCCTTGGTAGTGAGGAAGTTGGTGGCAGGGAAAATCGTAAGCTCTTCGTGATAACTGATGGTGGCCCCGCTCATTGGATCGATCATCTCTATCGATTCTATCTCGTCGCCCCAGAAAACTATCCGGTATGCGAAATCGCCGTAGGCCGGGAACACATCCACGCTGTCGCCCTTTACGCGGAAACTGCCGCGCTTGAATTCGCCCTCCGTGCGGGAATACAGGGCATCTACCAGCGCATACAGGAACTGGTTGCGGGCAATCTCGCCGCCGCGAACGATATGAACGGTACTGTTGTGAAAGTCATCCGGATTGCCGATGCCGTACAAGCAGCTTACGGAGGATATTACAATCACGTCGCGCCGCCCGCTCAGCAAGGCGCTGCTTGCACTCAGGCGCAACCGTTCTATCTCGTCGTTGATACTTAAATCCTTTTCTATATAAGTGTCGGTGGTAGGCAGATACGCCTCCGGCTGATAATAGTCGTAATACGATACGAAATACTCCACCGCATTCTCCGGGAAGAAGCTCTTGAACTCGCTGTAGAGCTGCGCCGCCAGCGTCTTGTTGTGGCTCAGAATCAGCGCCGGACGCTGCAGCCGCTCAATGACATTGGCCATGGTGAACGTCTTGCCGCTGCCGGTCACACCCAGCAGCGTCTGGGCCTGTGCACCACCGTTGAAACCGGCGCACAACTGGTCTATGGCCTGCGGCTGGTCTCCCGTCGGAGCGTATGGTGCATGGATTTTGAACTCTCCCATCAGGTACGGTACATAAGTTTACAAATATACAGATTTTCTATCGAAGAAATTACTAAATTCGCAACCGATTTCCCAAAAATGAACAAGTCCGCCAAGTACATAATTGCCATCCTTTTCGCGCTGCTGCCATGGGGCATCCATGCCCAGACCGGCGACCGTTACGAACAGGTTCTCTCAGAAGGCGGACAGCGGGCCATAATAGAACATCTCTGCGACTCGACAATGGATGGGCGCGCCTCCGGGACCCTTGGCGGAGCGCTTGCCGGCGCCTATATAGAAGAGTACTTCAACAGTCTGGAGCTCAAGCCGTTCCAATACAACAGTTCGCAATCTTTCCGGGACAGAAACGGTATCAGGATGACCAATATAATGGGCGTCGTTCCGGCTCTGCAACCTTGCGAAGATTTCATAGTGGTATCGGCCCATTACGACCATCTGGGCTCAATCAAGGGCAAGGTTTATCCCGGCGCAGACGACAATGCCTCCGGAGTGGCTGCGCTGCTGACAATTGCCGACGCATTCAGCCAGATGCGGCGCGACAGCATCGGCCCCGGCGTCAACATCCTGTTCGTAGCCTTCGACGGCAAGGAATACAGCATGGCCGGCAGCCGGCATTTCATCTCCACCCTGCCGATATCGCCCTCCCACATCATCTGCGAAATCAATATGGACATCCTGGGGGCGACCCTGGTGCCCGTCCACAAGAACAAACCGGAATATCTGATTGTCCTGGGCCGCAACACCCTGCCGGAGAATCTGCGCGGAATCATTTCTACCTGCAATCTGCGGGGTGGAATGGGGCTGGACATAGACTACACCTTCTACGGCAGCGACGACTTTACCAGGACGATGTACAAGTTGGGCGACCACTACCCCTTCAGCCAGAAAGGCATCCCGGCGCTGCTGTTCACATCGGGTTTCCACCAGCACACGCTCAAGACCAGCGACACGCCGGAAATCATAGACCACAAGGTCCTTCTCAAGCGTACCCGACTGATATTCGATGTAATCCGGGAAATGGCCCAGCGCTCCCGCCGCTAGGCGTGATAGAGTTTCTTGGTCTGGTATTTAGGGCTGCTGGTCAGGTTCACCCCAAGTTTCTTCAATGTTGACACATCAACTCCGGAGAGAATCACGCTGGTGTGCACCTCGCAGTGGCGCAACTTATCCAGGCAGTCTATCGCATTGCGGGCGTTGATGTCGGTCAGGGCACAGATAGAGAGCGCCAGCAGCACCTCGTTCACATGCAGACGGGGATTCATGTGCCCGAGATGGTGCAGCTTGAGGTTGGATATGGGCTCTATCACCAGCGGGGAAATCAACTTGACCTCCTTCGGAATCTTGGCCAGATATTTCAGGGCGTTGAGCAGCATCGCGCTGGAGGCGCCCAGCAGTTCGCTGGTCTTGCCGGTAAGCAGAGTGCCGTCGTTCATCTCAATTGCAGCCGCCGGCATCCCGGTCTCCTCCGCCAATTGCTCCGCCAGGACGGCCACCTTGCGGTTGGAAAGTTCCACCTTGGCCTGCTCCATTATCATCTCCAGTTTGCTCAGCTGCGCTACATCGCCGTTAGTAGCCTTTATCTGGCAGGCGACGTTATAGTAGCGGCGGATAATTTCGCGGCAGGAGGCGTCACGGACCACCTCGTCGTCTTTTATGCACTCGCCTATCATGTTCACACCCATGTCGGTGGGCGACTTGTAAGGCGATTCGCCTATTATCTCCTTGAGCATCTGGTTCAGCACCGGGAAAATCTCTACGTCGCGGTTGTAATTCACCGCTATCTTGCCGTATGCCTCAAGGTGGTAAGGGTCAATCATGTTGACATCCTTCAGATCGACCGTGGCGGCCTCGTACGCCAGGTTCACCGGATGCTTCAGGGGCATGCTCCACACCGGGAAGGTCTCGAACTTTGCATAACCAGCCTTCACGCCGCGCTTGTTCTCTTGGTAGAGCTGGCTCAGGCAGGTAGCCATCTTGCCACTGCCGGGGCCGGGGGCGGTCACCACCACCAGGCGGCGGCTGGTAACCACAAACTCGTTCTTGCCGTAACCCTCTTCACTCATTATAAGCGGCAGATTGGACGGATATCCCGCTATCGGATAATGACGGTAAACCTTGAGCCCCAGCGCCTCCAGTTTCTTCTGGTATGCGATGGCATTGGCCTGGTTTTCAAACCGCGTCAGCACCACGCTGCTCACATACAGCCCGTAGCCGCGGAAAGCGTCTATAAGGCGCAGCACATCGTTGTCGTAGGTAATTCCAAGGTCGCCGCGTATCTTGTTCTTCTCTATGTCACCGGCATTAATCACAACAACTATTTCCGCCTCGTCCTTGAGTTGCATGAGCATCGTAATCTTGCTGTCGGGAGCAAATCCAGGCAGCACGCGGCTGGCATGGTAATCGTCAAAAAGCTTCCCTCCAAATTCCAGATAGAGCTTGTCGCCGAACATAGCGATGCGCTCCTTGATTTTATTCGACTGAATAGCAAGGTATTTATCCTTGTCAAAACCAAGTTTGTCCATAGTTTATGTGAAATGCGGTTTCGCAAAAGTAGTATTTTTTTTAACTTTGGGATAGTTTAGAAAAGATTTATGAAAGGAACTTTTATATTTTTTGCAGACGGCTTCGAAGAGGTCGAGGCCATTGCCACCCTGGATATACTCCGTCGCGGCGGCGTAGATGCCAGATCTGTATCCATTTACGACAATTCCCTGGTAGAGGGTGCGCATGGCCAGCAGCTCATCACCGACCTTTGCTGGGAAGACATGGAGCAGATAATTTCAGAAGAGGCATCCCCCTCCGACTACATGATTTTCCCGGGCGGAATGCCGGGCGCAAAGAATCTGGCGGAATTTGAGCCGCTGATGGAACTGCTGCGCAGTCACTGGGCTGCCGGCGGCGGCGTGGCTGCAATCTGCGCATCTCCGGCGGTAGTACTTGCCGGCCTCGGTGACACCTTCTCCGGCTGTGAAATGACCTGTTACGACGGCTTCGAAGCTGCCCTTGCGGCAGCCGGCATCAGGCATAATGCCGCCGGCAGCGTTATAAACGGCCGTCTGGTCACCGGCCGCGGCCCCGGCTATGCGGCAGAGTTTGCGCTGGACATCCTCGCATGCATCAGGGACCGCGACGTGGCCAATGCCGTCGCGGCGGGCTTTACCCCGAAATAAACATTTAAAAACACATACGTATGGCAAAACGGATTTTGATTGTTGCCGCGCTTGTTTTCGCGGCATTGGAGGCGTCGGCGGGAGATTTTGTCGACGAAATGTGCAAAAGCTACAAAAAGACCGAGGGAGCCCAGGTTGTCACCGTTGGCAGGGCCATGCTCTCCGTGGCGTTCGCAAGGGCCGACAAAGCCAGCAAGGCGGCGCTCAAGAAACTCAACAAAATGACCATTATAGCCCTTGAGAGCGGAACTCCGGGTCTCATGGACAAGGTCAATGCCGACCTGGCGGCTGTCGAAAGACAAGGTGCTCTGTTTCTGGGAGAAACCACGGACTCCAAGACCGGGTCTTATTGCAAGGTATACATAATGAAAGACGGTGAAATATACACCCACCTTCTGATGTTTTTCAAGAGCGATGATTCCTCCAAAACAGGCCTTGTAGATATGTCAGGGCGGTTTTTGGAATCAGATCTCGAGACCCTCGGAAAATCTGCGAATCCTATTAGATAATAAGAATATTTGCAAGTATTCGAAATAGTTCGTAACTTAGCTGCGTTAAGCTGTGTTGTGGCTTGTAATGAACTGTTTAGGAATGAAAAAATTTGTTTTCGCATCTCTTGTTTCAGCAGCCGTCCTGGCTCTTGCAACTTCATGCTCCATCCACGAGCCTGAAGGTCTCGCAAAGGGTTCCGAGTTCGATAAGATCCAGTTCGTAATGGAAGACTTTGAATTCGATGATGCCACCAAGGTGACCACTACCCTGTCAGGCTCAACGAGTGTCTCCGTCACTTGGAACGATGGCGACGTCATCGGAGTGTTTCCCAGCACAGGCGGAGAGCAGGTCACTTTTACGGTAGCATCCGGAGCCGGCACAAACAATTGTGTGTTTGACGGCCGCGGATGGGGTCTCCTCTCCAGTACAAAGTATTCCGCTTATTACCCCGGTAAAGCCGAGTATTGTGGCAAGGAAGATGCCCTTAGGGCCATTCAGGTTTCATATACAGGCCAGAGCCAGAGCGCCAAGGGCGTTTCTAATGCGGGCGATTTCGATTATCTGGCAAGCACCAATGCCACACCCGTTTTTGCCGATCCTGCTGCCAACGGCACCTGCACTTTCAATTTCAAGCATCTTGGATATCTCTTTGTGTTTGACCTCACCTTCCCCGTTGGCGGTTTCCTTAACACACTGGAACTGGAATGCGAAGACGATGCTTTCACCACAGCCGGCACAGTAGATTTGTCTCAGGAAACCGCGGTAATCACCTCCACGGCCATTGGAAACGTAATGACTCTCGATCTGGGCGGTATGCTGGTCAATGCAAATGAAACAGTGCGTTTCTTTATGATGGTAGCTCCCACCACCGTGGTAAAGCCTACCATCAGGGTTACCACCACTGCCGGTATGGAGATGACCTGGAGTTCCTCTTCGACTTACACATGCGCAGCCGGGAGGGCAAAAAGGATTCAGGCAACGCTTACTGCTCCTCAGAGTGCCTCTGCATTTCTCAGGACAGAACCCTCTGTCGTTTATCCCGACTGGAAGTCCGGCACATTTACCTTCCGCGTTATCAGCAACGAATCCTACACAATGGGGCAGCCGACTGTCAACTGGCTCACCTACGTCAGCGAAACAGTTGTCAACGACCAGGTTAAAGAGTACACATATAAGATTGATGTATATAATGGCAGCACTGCCCGCACCGGCCAGATCCCAATCACCGGAGAGACCAAGAGCAGGAATGTTTCAGTGACTCAGTCAAAACTCACACTGACTCCACCTGTAGCTGGCGACGGTCGCACGATATACACTACAACGGGCGATTTCAAATACCGCTACGGCCCGTCCATCATTATGAACGACAGCGGCACCATAGATGCCTGGTTTGCATCTCCCGGCCATAACGGCAAGGCCGATGAGTTCACCTGGCGTCGCACTTCCAATGGCGGCCAGACCTGGACTGCAGAGCAGACCGTGATGACGGGCGGCACCAAGCCCGACCTGGACTGGTGGAGCGTTTGCGACCCCGGTGCAGCCTGCTTCGACGGCTATTATTATATGGCCTATACTTCCACTACCAACACTTCCTCTGATGGGGGACTTCAGGGTCTGGAGAACGACTGTTTCATAGCCCGCAGCACAAGCCCCAGCGGCCCTTGGCAGAGATGGAACGGCAGCGGCTGGGGCGGTAGCCCGCAACCCATCATTGAGTATATGGACGGCAGCGAATATAACGACGGCCCGGCCGGAAAGTGGGGGATTGGCGAGCCCAGCATCGTGGTGAAGGACGAGACTATATACCTATATTATACATATGATGCAGGCGGTACTCCGCTTACCAAAGTGGCCACCGCCCCTCGCTCGAATCCTAACTGGCCCGGCAACCTGACCTTCCACGGTACCGCCGTGGATAAGGCGTGGCTGGCAGACCGCGACGGCGTAGGCACAGACAACCCCCTCAGGGGAACTTATGACAGCTGCGACGTGAAGTATGTAGAGGACTACGATCTGTTCTATGCTTTCCACACTTCCTGGCGCATAACCCAGCAGAGCCGCCTGTCGGTTTGGACTTCTACCGACGGCATCACATTCGAGTACCTGGGTGATGTCACTGGCAACATACTCCCGTATTCACACAATATGGGAGTTAGTGGCGACGGATTGGGACACGTGAACTTGAGCAAAACACAGTATGTGTCCTACGCTTTCAGCCCTGAAGTGCTTCCTTCTGGTGTAACATCCAGAGCGAAGGGGGGCTGGAGCACATACTGGAGCATCATCACCTATTAAATAATTAAGAGTAATACAAACCAACATATTTAATTAACACTTTAACTAACAATTAACATGAAAAGAAAACTTCTTTACAAGTATCCTCTCACAGAGGAAGTTGATCTCACACTGGAGGGCGCATGCCTCTATGTGACATCAGACGTGACCACCGACACTGACAATCCCATGCCTTGGGACAACGAGTAACCGACAAAACAACACGTGATTATGAAAAGGAATATTTTTGTAGCGATCCTGCTCGCAGCAGCAGTGGCTTATTCATGTACTTCCGTAGAGGAACCCATAACCCCCTCAGGCGAAGGCTCCCTCTTCAATCCCACGGCAACCATCGAGAACTTCGTTCTTGACGGACCCGAAACCAAGACCCTTCTCGAAATCGACGAGACCACCGGTGCAAATTTCAAATTCACAGCCGATGATGAACTGGGTGTATTCCCGCTTAACCCTATCGGCCAGCAGTTCAGGTTCACAGTAAAGAACATTGACGACGAGACCGTCACTTTCAGCTGCACTGGCTGGGCTCTTGACGGAAACCAGACCTATTCTGCATACTATCCTTTCAACACCGCTGCATACTTGGACCAGGACGTTGTAGCCGCCATGCCTTTCGACTATACCACCCAGAGGCAGGTTGCCAAGGATGTGTTCGACATCAGCCAAACCGACTACCTCTCAGCAGCTGCAGTACAGCCCGCGAGCAGCAACTCCTGCCACTTCACTATGAGCCACGTCGGCGCACTCGTAGTGTTTGACGTTACCCTCACCGGCGAAGGCTCAGCTCTCTACACTGGCCTCACACTGGGCAACGATATGTATGACTTCGCACTGACCGGTGACCTTAACCTTACTCAAAGCCCCGCAACCCTGAGTGCAGATGAGCAAGGCAAGGAGATCACCCTCGCACTTGGCAAAGGCAATAAGGGTCTTAGACTCGAAGCAGGCCAGACCCACCGTTTCTGCATGATGGTGCCGCCCACCAACCTCAAGGAATATGTGGATATGGGTTTGAATGCCACCGTTACCCTGACCCTCACGGACAAGAACGGCGACGAGTATAGCGCAACCATCCCCGCCAAGAACTTCCAGGCCGGCAAGGCATACAGGATCGAGGCTACTATCGCAGCAGCTGCCGATGATCCCGCCGTACCCACCAACCTTAGCGCTAACGGTACTGCTAACTGCTATATCGTTGACGTTGATGATGTAAACGAAGGTGGATACTACTTCGACTGCACCGTTGCTGGTAACGGCCAGGAAGTTAATATGGCTGCCAAGGCTTTCAATACTCATCCAAATGTATGGCCTCAGGTTAACGGTCAATACTCTGCTTCACTTCCTGTTTTGCATGCCTCCGATATACGCGTTACGCTTAACCAGAACAATTGTATATCTAACGTGACAATTGATCCTACAGCTGGAACCATTTTCTTCAAAGCTTCTGGTGCGAAGGGTAATGCCAAGATTCTGGTTATGGACGCAGCAAACGATGATCCTGCATGGGTATGGCACATCTGGTGCACTGATCAGCCCACCACAGTTCATTATAATTCCCTGCACTGGACTGGTTGGCAATATGAAGTTATGGACCGCAACCTGGGTGCAATCAAGGCTCAATTCGATGATCCTACAAATGCAAACAACAATCCCGATGAAATTTGTGGTTTCTACTACCAGTTCGGTAATCCTACAGGCTGGACTTGGGCTGAGTACTCTAATACTGTAGCAGATTACTGGCGTATGGTCGATGGTATCGCTGGTGCTGAAAAACTCCACCGTCCCGTATATGGTGGTAGTGACTTCTACTGGTTCAATCCTTATGCTTCATCTGCTCCCAGGCAGTTGTTCGGTATCCTCTGGGGCGCTGGCTCTGCAGGTGATGGTAGTTTGAAACGCGGTGGCGATGTAGTGAAGACTATGTATGACCCTTGCCCTCCTGGATATCAGGTAATGCCTATCGATATGCTGGATCAGGTTGTGAACTCTAACGGTGGTGACCAGTATGGTTGGTATCTGACCGGAACCGACGGCTCCATCTACTTCCCGTACAACGGTGCTGCCTGGGCAGGTGGCAACTTCTGGATGGCCCGTGGCTTTGTTCCTAATGGTGACACTGCACATTACACTACCATGTGGACTTCTGGCCATAACAATAGTAATATGGCTTACTGCTTTGACATCTACAGCAAAGATGTAAACCGTGCAGGTGGCGGAGAAATCCCTAGCGGCGGCCATATCCTTGCTCGTGGTATGGGTGTTCGTTGTGTGACTATTGCCCAATAGTTTTACAGACTCAATCTACTCCTGATAAGACCAAAGGGTGGCGCACTCATCCGCGCCACCCTTTCTTTTTCACCGTCATGCCAGATGGCCGATCAGGTCGGGCATGACGAACAAGTCTTCGGCTTGCTTTTTGCAGCGTGTGATGTTCAGACACTATCAACACAAGAACAACAACAATACACCAAAGACGCTATGACAACAAAGTGGGACCGTGAAAGCGCCGCCAACCTAATGATGAAATTAATGAAAATACTTGCTGTGACGGTAATGACGGTCATGGCTGTCGGGTGCAAAAGCACTCCGGAAGATATTGTCCAGACTGCGGATAGTCTGAATCATATCGCCTGCATCATAGACGATTTTGAGCAGGATGATGCCACCAAGGTTACTACAAGCCTCATCGGCTCGACATCTGTCTCTACCGTATGGAACGAGGGCGACGTTATCGGAGTGTTCCCCAGTGTTGGCGGCGAACAAGTTACGTTCACAGTAGGATCTGGTGCTGGCACAAACAATTGTGTGTTCGATGGCCGTGGCTGGGGCCTGCTCTCTTCTACAAAGTATTCTGCATATTACCCCGGCCTCACCGAATACTGTGGCAACCACGATGCCCTGAAGGCAATCCAGGTCTCTTACGTCGGTCAGATCCAGCACACCAAGAGTGCATTCGAGGTAGGCAGTTTTGATTATCTGGCAAGCACAAACGTATCACCCGTTTTTACTGACTCTGCCCCCAGCGGCACCTGTACCTTCAATTTCAAGCACCTTGGAGTTCTCCTTGTATTTGATCTCACTTTTCCCACCGGCGGGTTTCTGAGCACACTGGAGTTAGAGTGCAAAGACAATGTATTTGCAGAGGCCGGTACTGTAGATTTGTCGCAGGCAACCGCTGCAATCACACCTACTGATTTCACCAATGTCATGAAGCTCGATCTGGGAGGCATGTCCGTCATTAAAAATGAAACGGTACGCTTCTACATGATGATAGCTCCCGCCACCATATCAGCGCCTCTGCTCAGGGTTACCACCACCACCGGCGCAGTGATGTCCTGGCAATCCACCTCTACGTATACCTTCTCTGCCGGTCGTGCAAAAGTCATTACGGCAACATTGCAAGAGGATGAGGTTCTCGAGCTATCGCAAAATAATTTCGCTATTAAATATCCCTTCAACACTTTAAAGGTCGATATAACTTCCAACAAGGGTTATACAATCAGCATTCCGTCCGATTGCGACTGGGTCAGCGTCAATAACAAGAGCCTCCGCCATGCATCGTTCGACGTCAAAATTAACCAATCCGCAAGCGCACGTACGGCCAATATCTTGTTTAAATCGGCCTCATCCGATTTGACAAAAACCCTCACCATAACCCAGGATTGCCCTCCGTCTAACGTTCCGATTCCGGTAAGTCATATCATGCCGTGCTGCCGATGGAACAACAACGGCACATCTTTCCTTATAAACGGCGTTTGGAACACATACCACGACTATGCCGATTTAACGCAATGCCGCAACATACTTAAGACTATTTCTCAGGCTGGAATCAGAGTGGTGAGCATAGATTTTACCAACCAGGCACAGTGGGACTCGCAATGGGAGAGCGATCATTTCAAAGAAAGATTGGAGAATATCATGCAGGTGTGCAGCGAGATTAATATGGAGTGGTTCCTGTTCATAGGCAATCTCAGCGTGCCCGGTATCAGCTACTGGAACGGCATTGCAGAACGCATCTATAACAGCTATGCGCAGTTGGGCCACTACCACTACAAGGACGGCAAGCCGATGCTGCTGATCTTTATGCCCGGGACAAGCTACAATTCTGCCATCAACGGCGCTTCGGCCGCCAACAAGACGTATCTGAAAAACGGCGATAAGTTCACAATCGGCACCTGTCAGGTCAACAGCGCCATTACGCCTAAGGCCACCGACGGTTGGGGTTACCGCAACCAATCGCAGAGCAGCGACGGAAAGGTGCGTTTTGTATGCCCTAACAGCGGCGTTGCGCCTGAAACATGGGCCAGGATAGATGCCGACGCGTGGAGCAGCCGCATGGACTGGGGCCTGCAGGCTACCAAATATGTTGTGATAGGATCTTACGACGATACCTGCGACGCTATCTTCTGGGGAATTGCCGATGTAAGCGCAAGCAGCACCGCATGTCATAAGCACGACGACACCATTAACGATCCCTACATTTACTACAATATAGTAAAGCAGAAGCTGCTGGGAGAATAATATTCCGTACGCCTACTTCACGCTGCCTTTTAGTGTATAGCTGCCGCTGACAAGAGTCTCCTCGCGAACCGTATCACCGTCGGGAATATAGACCTTGGCGGTGGTACCGACCGGCACGGTGCATTTAAGGGTGAACGATTGGCCGGAAACCTTCCAGTCGATATTGATGCGGCCGTACGGGCAGTCCTTATGGAACTTGACCCAGTCGAGCCCCTTGACCAGAGTAGGCCTGATTTCGAAAGCCCTGTATCCAGGCATCGTAGGTTCAAGGCCTGCCAGGTCGCGATAGAACCAGCGGATTCCGCCACCCATGAACGGGTGGTTGTGAGAGAATTCGCCGTTCCACTGCTCCCAGGTAACGGTTGCCCCCTGCTCTATCCACCAGCCAAAGCTGGGATAGTCCTTCTTGGTAATGATTTCATAAGCCAGATCGGCGTGTCCGTGCTTAACAAGCATCTCGCACAGATAGCGGAAGCCTACGAAACCGGTATGCAGGTGGTTGTCATGCTCTGCAATATTAGCCACTAGGGCGTCCACGACTTTCTGCTCACGGTCTGCTGGAACTCCCATGGCCAGGGCAAAAACATTGCTGCCGTCCTTACCGTAAGAACCGGTTTCGGGATTGTAGAACTTGCGATGGAAAGCTGCGGCCGTAGTGTCCCTCAAGGCGGAGAAATAGTTGAATTCAGTGATGTTGCCCAATATGGCGGCTGTCTTTGCCGTACGGTCGGCGCAAGCCCACAGGAACCAGGTATGTACCAGGGCATTGGAAGGGAGACCGAAGGCCGGCACCCACTCGCCCAAATCCTTGAAGTAGTGACCGGAACGGCTCTCCATGATATGAGTGGCAGGGTCCACCCAGGTCTCCATCCAGCGGGTCTGGTCTGCCATAGGTTTGAAACACTCCTTGAGGGTCCTTAAATCGGCATACTCCCAATAGAAATCGAAAGGAATCATATTGATGGATGCACCCCAGGGAATGCCGCCGCCAGCCTCGGGCTGCCATGGTGCCGAATTGGCCACATAGCCGTCTGGCTTCTGCGCCTCGCGGATATCACGTATCCATTTCAGATAGAAAGCATCCGCCCCCATCGTCATCATGGTGGTAGGCGCAACTGCCTGGCCGTCGCCGGTATAGCCAATGCGCTCGCGGTGCGGGCAGTCGGTGGGGACGCTGCCGTGCATGTTGTCCAGCATGCTGCGGCGCCATATCTTGTCTATCTTGTTGATCAGTTCGTTGGAAGTCTCGAACGAAGTTGCCTGCTTGATATCCGAATTGACCGCCTGTGCCTCTATCTGGGAAGGCTTGAGATTGTCCAGGCCGGCAATCTCTACCTGTGAGAACACATACCACTCGAATCGAGGATGATATGACTCCTTGCCGGAACCTTTGGCGGTATAGACGGTATGCTGCGGCAACGACTCGTTGATGTAGCCCACCGTCACGTTCTGGCCCTCTTTCAGATTGAGATCCTTGAGAGCGACCCAGCCCGATATCTCTTCCGGGAACGATACCCTGAAGACGCCGGTGCTGTCTATCTTCTCTATGCTGACGGGGTTGTATGTGGCTGTGACGCGGTCACTCGGCCCGATCTGCGCCACAAGCCGGCCCTCGGGCACCTTTTTGAGGACAGGAGTTTCCCATGAAGAATCATCGTATCCAGCCTTATTCCAACCTTCGTGCTCCAGGCGCGCATCGTACCTCTCGCCGATATACATCTGGTCAAAGGTAATCGCGCTCTTCGCAATTTTCCAGTCGGTACCGCTGGCAATCACATCGCTGGTACCGTCTTCGTATTTGATGACAATCTGTCCGATGAACTTGGGAACGCCGTATCCCATCACGAAACGGCGGAACACAAGGTCGTAAAAGCCATTGCCCAGAATCACGCCTACAGCGTTTTTACCCTTGACAATCTTGTCGGTGAGGTCATAGCTCACGTAAGCCACACTATAGTCGTTGAACGGATCGGGGACCGGAATAAGACGTTCCGGCAGCTTCTCACGGTAGCCATAGTTTGTCTGGTTGGGGACAAGATACTCGTCTCCTGCCCTGCTGCCGTTCAGGTATAGCTCAAAATAGCCCAGGCCGGTGCCGTAGAAGCGGGCCGATTTAACGGGCTTTGCAACCTCGAATTCCTTGCGCAACAGCGGCGCCGGCTGCACGTCTTCGCTACGGTCATAATCATACGAATCCTCTCCCTGCCACGGCGCGCCAACCCACTGTCCCTTCCAGTAATTGTGACCACGCATACCTGTGTGGAAGTGGCATACATCGCTCCATTGCGACGGTTCGCCGTTCTGGTCGCGCACCTCAACCTGCCAGAAATAATCCGTGCAGGGTTCCAGCTCCTTGCCGTCGTATGGCACAAGCACCGATTCAGGGCTGATCTTGATGCCGGAATCCCAGTAAGCGTCTTCCGGATTCTGCCTGTCCTTGAACACACGGATGTGGTAAGAAGTCTGTTCAGCACCGTTCTTGTCGCTGATGTTAATCCATGAGAAACGCGGTGCAAACGCATCTGTAAATGCGTCAGCCTTGTATTCGGTGGTCAGGCTGGTCGGTTTGATGCTGCATTTAGAAGTGTTGCACCCTGCCATGAGGATGCAAAGCGCAAAGGCGAGTAGGAGTTTTTTCATTATGATTTATTTTACTTGTCCTTTGATTGTATGACGACCGCTTGTCAGTGTCTCTTCCCTGACACCGCCGGCGCTGGGAATATAAACCGTAGCGGTGGTACCGGCAGGTACGGTGCATTTAAGGGTGAAAGCGCCACCCCTGGCGACTTTCCAGTCTATGTCGATGCGGCCGTACGGGCAGTCCTTATAAAACTTGACCCAGTCGAGACCGTCAATCACAGTGGGCCTTATTTCAAAAGTTCGATAGCCGGGCGATGTGGGCTCCAGACCTGCCAGATCGCGATAGAACCAACGGATGCCGCCGCCCATGAAGGGGATGTTGCGGGAGAAGACTCCGTCCCACTGCTCCCAGAAGGTCACGGCCCCCTGCTCTATCCACCACCCTATGCTGGGCTGGTCCTTCTTGTTTATGATTTCCCATGCGAGGTCGGCACGGCCGTATTTGATAAGCGTCTCGCAAAGGTAGCGCCAACCCACAAAGCCGACGTGGAGATGGTTGCCGCATTCTGCGATATTGGCCACCAGGGCGTTCAGCGCCGCCTGCTCACGTTCTTTTGTAGGACAACCCATCTGAAGGGCCCACATATTGCTGCCCCATTTGCCGTAGGACTGGGCTTCTTCGTCCCAGAAATAACGGTGGAATGCTGCGGCAGTAGTGTCGCGCAAGGCGGAGAAATACCCGGCGTCGGAATCCTTGCCAAGCGTCTGGGCCGCCTCGGCGGTAATGCGGGCGCAGTTCCAGAGGAACCAGGTGTGCACCAGTGCCTTGGACGGGATATCCCATGGGGCATTCCATTCTCCGAGGTCCATGAAGTAACGGCCGGTGCGGCTCTCCATTATCTTGGTTTCCGGGTCGACCCAGGTCAGCATCCAGCGGGTGTGGGCCGCCATGGCGTCGTAGCACTCTTCAAGGGCGCGGGTATCGCCATACTCCATATAGAATTCGTACGGAATCACGTTCATGGCAGAGCCGAAGGCCACGCCGCCGCCCGCCTCGGGCTGCCAGGGGGCCGAATTGCAGACATAGCCGTCTTCCTTCTGGGCCTCGCGAAGGTCGCGCAGCCACTTGTAGTAGAAAGCGCCGGCGTCCATCGTTGTCATCACCGTCGGCCCTACGGCCTGACCGTCGCCGGTATAGCCAATGCGCTCGCGATGCGGGGTGTCGGTGGGGATGTTGCCGTGCATATTGTCCAGCTGCGTCCGGCGCCATATCTTGTCCATATAGTTGAGCAGGTCGTTGGAGCACTCGAAAGCGGTGGCCTGACGGATGTCACTATTGACCGCCTGTGCCTCAATCTGGTCTGGATTCAAACTGTCAAGACCCAGTACCTCGACCTGCTGGAACGCGAAGTATTCAAAACGGGGATGCCAACTCTCGCTGCCGGTACCCTTTGCGATATAGGTCATGAAACTTTCGACCTTCTCTACCGCATTGTAATCTTCTGTAAGATTGTGGATTGTAACAGTCTGGCCTTCTTTCAGGTTCAAGTTCTTGAGTTCTACCCAACCAGAAATGTAGTCTGGAAAAGTGACCAGAAACGCACCGGTAGAATCCACCTTTTGAATATCTACCGGCTGGTAAGTGGCGGTAATCCTGTCGGAAAGACCGGTCTGAGCAAACAATTCCCCTTCCGGGATGCGCTTTTCAACGACACTGGCCCAGGCCGAATCGTCATAACCGGGTGTGCACCAGCCGTCGTGCTCTTTACGGGCGTCGTATATCTCACCAAAGTAGAGCTGGTCGTAAACTATGGCGCTCTTCTCTATTTTCCAGGTAGTATCGGTAGGAATCAAGTCGGTTGTGCCGTCTTCATATCTGACTAGTATCTGGCCGAAGAACTTGGGCACGCCGTAGCCCATCACAAAGCGACGGAACACAAGGTCGTAATAGCCGTTGCCGAGAATGGCGCCCACGGCATTGCTGCCCTGGACAACCTTGTCGGTAAGGTCGTAGCTGACATACGCCACGCTGTAGCCGTTGAACGGATCCGGAACGGGGAGCAGGCGCTCCTCCAATTTCTCGCGGGTGCCGTAGTTGGTCTGGTTGGGGACAAGATATTCGTCTCCCATCCTGTAGCCGTTGAAGTAAAGTTCAAAATAGCCGAGGCCGGTGCCGTAGAAACGGGCCGATTTCACCGGCTTGGAGATTTCAAACTCCTTGCGCAACAGCGGCGCCGGCTGCACATCTTCACTCATATCGTAGTCGTAAGACTCCTCTCCCTGCCAGGGGGCGCCTATCCACCTGCCCTGCCAGCGATCCTGTCCGAGCATTCCGGTGTGGAAATGGCACGCCTGGCTCCAGTCGGATGCCCTGCCCTTTTCGTTACAGACCTGAACCTGCCACCAGTAGTCAGTGCAGGGCTCCAGCGGTGCGCCATCGTAAGCTACTAGCACCGATTCTGCGCTCTCCACCACGCCGGAATCCCAGAAAGATTCACAGGCATTGACGTCACCCTTAAACACCCTGATACGGTATGCAGTCTGGGCCGCGCCGCGCCTGCCACCCTCATTGATCCATGAGAAACGGGGTGCAAGGACGTCGGTAAACGCATCTTGGTGGTATTCCGTGGTAAGTTTTACGGGTTGGATGCTTGTACATCCCGCCAGAAACAGGCAAAAAGTGAAGGCAAAAAGCGCTCTTTTCATTACAATCCGGATATATGTTTGATATGTGGCGCTAAAGGTAGAAAAAATGCTACAATAAAGCGCATTTTTGCCTACATTTGCCTCCACTATGATAACTTTTCTTGCCTGTATAACACTACTCGTAGCGGGATTCTTGTTTTACGGACGATTCGTAGAAAAACGACTCTTCCAAGCCAATCCGGAACGCCCCACCCCGGCACATTACCGAGCCGACGGCGTTGACTACCAAGTAATCAAACCGTGGCGGGTATTTGTAATCCAGTTCCTGAACATCGCCGGCCTCGGCCCCATCTTCGGAGCAATCCTCGGCGCCGCCTACGGGCCGGTGGCTTACATCTGGATCGTGGTCGGCTGCATATTCATGGGTGCTGTCCACGACTACCTTTCCGGAATGATATCCATCCGTTCCGGAGGCCGCAGCACACCATCGCTGATAGGCTTTTATCTTGGCAGGAAAGTTAGAATACTGATGAATATCTTCATCGCCCTGATGCTGATAGGCGTAGGTTGTTCTTTCGTTACAGGCCCGGCCGACCTTTTGAACAATATGATTCCGGCAAGCAAGTTGTTCTGGATAGTAATGATTTTCATTTACTATATCCTTGCGACTCTGGTTCCGATAGACAAGATCATTGGGCGGATATATCCCTATCTGGGCGGCGCGCTGCTCTTCATGGCAGTTGCCGTCGGGCTTGCAATGATTTTCAAAGCCGGCAACGGAACCCTCCACCTCACCGAACTGACACCTGCCTCACTGAAGAATTTCCACAGCAATCCGCAGACCAACATTCTATTCCCGATGCTGTTCATAGTGATTTCCTGCGGAGCAATTTCTGGTTTCCACAGCACCCAGAGTCCAATAATGGCCCGGTGCATAGGCAATGAGAAATACGGTCGTCCGGTGTTCTACGGAGCTATGATTTGCGAAGGAATAGTGGCCACTATCTGGGCTACGGCGGCTATGGCATACACCGGGGGCCCCGAAGGGCTGAACGCGGCGGCCGCAGCGGGCAACACACCCGCCATTTTGGTGAACAGCATCTGCAACGACTGGCTGGGCAAGGTCGGGGCCATCATTGCCGTAATGGGAGTGATTGCCTGCCCCATCACCTCCGGTGACACCGCTTTCCGCAGCATCCGTCTAATTCTGTCCGAGGCACTGAACATCAACCAGAAGCCCATCCTGAACAGGATTCTGACCGCCTTGCCCATCTTTGTAATTGCAGTACTTGTCTGCACATTCGACTTTTCCACCATCTGGAACTATGTTGGCATCTCCAATCAGGTGCTGGCATCGATAGTCCTTTGGACAGCTTCCAGATATCTGTATAAACACGGAAAGAGCCCGCTGTTCACAGCCATTCCGGCCACTTTCCTCACCTACGTATGCGTTTGTTACTTCATGGTTGCGCCGCATAAGGCAGGAGGCCTGTCACTGCCGGTTAACTGGGGCCATATTGTGGCAGCAACGGCGACCGTGGCAATCGTTTTGATTTTCACCCTCGGAAACAGAAAGCTCAAACGCAGATGGACGAAAGCCTGAATCTGGTCAAAGACCTCGCCCTAATTTTTATCTCCGCTGGCATCATAACCCTGATATTCAGGGCATTGAAACAGCCGCTGATTCTCGGCTACATAGTCGCCGGATTCCTGGTAGGACCGCATTTCGGCCTGTTTCCCGGACTCACCAATCCGGAGAATGTGGAGCAATGGTCAGAAATCGGCATCATCTTCCTGCTGTTTGCCCTCGGTCTGGAATTCAGTTTCAAGAAGCTGCTCAAGGTGGGCAGCAGCGCTCTGATTACCGCCGGCACAATCTTCTTCGGGATGTTCGTGACCGGGCTGGCCATTGGCGGCGCAATGGGCTGGACCCACATGGAGCGCATCTTCCTGGGCGGAATGCTCTCGATGTCATCAACCACCATAATCATCAAAGCCTTCGACGACCTTGGCCTGAAGGGGATGCCCTTCACCAACGTTGTCTTCGGCACCCTGGTAGTGGAAGATTTGCTGGCGGTGGTGCTTATGGTGTTGCTTTCTACGATGGCCGTCAGCCAGCAGTTTGCCGGAAAAGAAATGGTGATGGCACTGCTCAAGCTCCTCTTCTTCCTGGTGCTCTGGTTCGTGGTGGGAATGTTCCTTATCCCGACACTTTTCAAGAAGGGACGGCAGGTGATGAACGAGGAAATGCTGGTGATACTGTCGGTGGGCCTCTGTTTCGGCATGGTGGCGCTGGCCACCGCAGCCGGATTCTCGTCGGCGCTGGGCGCTTTCGTGATGGGTTCCCTGCTGGCGGAAACCATAGAAGGGGAACATATAGAACACTCCATCAAAAGCATCAAGGACCTCTTCGGCGCCATCTTCTTTGTCTCCGTGGGCATGATGGTGGATCCGGCCATTATAGTCCAGTACTGGAAGCCGATCCTGATATTGATATTCGTGGTGGTTATAGGTATTCCGCTGTTTGCCACCAGCGGCGTGCTGATGGCGGGCCAGGGCCTGCACAGCGCCGTCCGCAGCGGCTTTTCGATGGCGCAGATAGGCGAATTCGCCTTTATCATAGCCAGCCTTGGCAAGACTCTGGGCGTAATGGCAGATTATATCTATCCGGTGGTCGTGGCGGTGTCGGTAATCACAACTTTCACCACACCCTACTTCATCAAACTGTCCGAACCGTTCTACGGATTCATCAGCCGCAAGCTGCCGCCCAACCTGTTCAAATCGCTCAGCGAGGTTCGCGCCTCCAGCCGTTCGCAGGCGCGCGAGAGCCAGTGGAGAAAGCTCGTCAAGGCCTATCTGGTAAGGATGATTCCCTACAACGTGATGCTGGTGGCCATTGTCCTGGCCTCCAATATGTTTCTGGATTCGTTTGCCAGCGAGCATTTCGTAAAACTCAGCCCATGGCTGGTCAATCTGATCTGCGCGGCCGTCACCCTGTTGGTAATGACTCCGTTCCTCTACGGAATGGTGGTCGCCGCCGGCAATTATAAGGAGCTGTACGACGGCATCTGGCGCGATAGTTCCGCCGCCGGCCGCGGCCCTCTGATTGCCATGAGCGCCCTCAAGATATTCCTTGCAGTGTCGTTCGTGGTGAGCGTCGTGTCGCACTATTTCAAGCCGGGAATCGGCCTTGTGATACTGATGTCCGCCATCGCCGCCGCCATCTTTATTCTGCTGAGATTATTCATAAAGCGCACCAGCTCCCTGGAGAACCGCTTCCTGGAGAACATGCACCAGAAAGATGAATACCAGCGCCGCAATGCCCCTGTGACCACCTCAATCCGCGAGAAAATGGACGGACACGACATTTTCGTGGAGAATCTCAAGGTCTCATCCGACTTCAAATATGCCGGGATGCAGCTGCGCGACGTGCCGCTGCGGCGCGATTACGGCGTAAATATCGTCAAGATAACCCGCGGCAGCCGCATCATAAACATCCCCTCTGCCGACGAGTACCTCTATCCCGCCGACGACATCCTGGTAGTGGGCACAAAAGACCGCATGGAGGCCTTCAAGAAGGCCCTTAAAGAGGATATCGCCCCTGCCGCCAACACCACCTCCGTGGAGGTCGAATCTTTTGTACTTGACAGCAATTCTCTGCTTAACGGCAAGTCGCTGCAGATGGTGGACATGCGCAACTCGGGCTGCATGCTGATTGCCATCGAGCGGGGCGAAGAGACTTTCATGAACCCTTCTCCCGACATGATAATGGCCGAGGGCGACATAATCTGGATAGTCGGCAGTGCCGAAGCAATAAACCTTTATAAATAGCAAAACTGCATGAAAATCAGGCTCCTGATAGCAGCGCTGACAGTGGCGGCATTATTTACCGCCTGCGGCTGCGCAAAAGTAGACAGACAGAATATCGACTCTTTCAAGAAGGCGGTGCCAGTGTGGGCAGATGGCCGCGAGAGCGAGGTAAACCTCACCCTGGCTTTCCGTACCGTGATTGATTACCGCAAGAGCGCCGACATCCGCATTGCCGCCAGCACCATCTATCGCCTCAAGGTAAACGGAGAGTTCGTGGGTCACGGGCCGTGCGTTGCGGCACACGACTTCTACCGCATAGACTGCTACGACATTTCGCCTTACCTGCACGAAGGGAAAAACGTGGTCAGCATAGAGGTTACCGGCTATAATACCGAATCGTTCTATCTGCTCAGCCAGCCATCTTTCCTGCAGGCGGAAATTGTCTCCGGCGGCCGCGTCATAGCCGCTACGGGCCGCGATTTCAAGGCCTGGGACCTGCAGCAGCGGAGGCAGGATGTGCCAAAATACAGCTATCAGCGCACACAGATGGAATACTGGATTCTCTCGGAGGGGTATGACGCATGGCAGACAGATCCGGGTTTTTCTTCTGACTGCGAAGTCAAATTGGCGCAGCAGCCCGCCAAGACCACCATAGTCCGCCGCGTGCCATATCCCGACTACACCGTGCACGAAGCGTCAGTGCTGGACGCCGGGCAGTTGCTGTACACCTTCGGTCGCGAATACAGCGGATTCCTGGGCTGCGAGATAGATGTCCGCGAGAAGACATCGCTGACCATCGATTTTGAGGAACTGCTTACAGATGGCGAACTTAAACACCGGATGCCGTTCCGAGGCTACGTGGCTTATGAGTTGGAGCCCGGGCACTATACTCTGGAGAGCATCGAGCCCTACACCATGCAGTTCGCAAAGGTCGGGATTGAAGGCGATGCCACGGTGGAGCGGCTATATCTGCGCGACTACTGCAACTCCGCTGTAGGCGCCGGAAAGTTCAGCTGCGACAACGAAAACCTGAACAAGATATTCGATGCGGCCTATCAGACCATCCGCCAGTGCGCCCTGGACATCTTCATGGACTGCCCTTCGCGCGAACGGGCCGGCTGGACTGGCGACAGTTACTTCTCTGCCCGCGTGGAGTGCGACCTATCCGGCAATACTTTGGTAGAAAAGAACTTCCTGGAGAACTATCTGCTGCCCGAGCATTTCAAGACCATCCCGGAGGGGATGCTGCCGATGTGCTACCCCTCCGACAACTTCGAGGGCGGCACCTACATTCCCAACTACGCTATGTGGTTCGTGCTGCAGCTGGAAGAGTATCTGGCCCGCAGCGGCGACCTCGAGATGGTAGATGCCTTCCGCGGCCGCATCTACAACCTTATAGATTTCTTTGACAAATACCTCAATTCCGACGGCCTTCTGGAGAAATTGGAAAGCTGGGTGTTCATAGAATGGTCTGCGGCAAACCACTTTGTCCAGGACGTCAATTATCCTTCCAACATGCAATATGCCGCGATGCTGGACGCAGTGGACCGCATGTACGGCGACCCTGCCCTTCACGAGCGCGCCGAGGCGATACGGGAGACTATCCGCAGCCAGGCATTCGACGGCAGTTTCTTCTGTGACAACGCGATGCGGCTGTCAGACGGTACTCTGGAACGCACCGGCAACCATACCGAAACCTGTCAGTACTACGCTTTCTTCTTCCGCACCGCCACGCCCGAGACCTACCCCGAACTCTGGCAGCGAATGGTCACCGAATTCGGTCCGATACGCGATAAAGAAGACAAGTGGCCCGACGTTCCCAAGGCCAACGCCCTGTTCGGCAATTATATGCGTATGGAATTGCTCAGCAAATACGGTTTTGGCGCACAACTGCTCAAAGAGGCGGAAGATTTCTATCTGCCGATGGCAGAGCAAACCGGTACGCTTTGGGAGAACATGACCTTCAGCGACAGCTGCAACCATGGCTTCGCCGCCCACCTGGCCCATGTGCTCTATCGCGACGCCGCCGGCATACACGCCGTAAACCGCGTCGGCAAGAAAGTGACACTCCGGCTGCGCGACACAGGCCTCAAGCAGTGCCACGCCATCCTCCCCGTCCCCGACGGAGAAATCAAGCTGGACTGGACCTGCAAGGACGGCACCTTCGACTACGACATCTCTCTTCCCAGAGGGTGGAAACTCATAGAGGAATAGCCATAATGAGAATGCAAAAAGAAATGCCCGGACAGCTCAGCCCGGGCATTTCTGGTATAATAACAATTGGAGTAGTCTTTAGAAGGTATATTTGAGACCCATGCAAACTCCTGTGAAGTTGAAGCCGAAGCCGAGGTCGTGGCCTACTATCAGGCGGGCGCCGGGATTCCAGTCAACCGAGAGGGCGAACGGAATGGTTGCGAAATCGTATTCCAGACCGATGTTGGCAAAAGCACCTGCCATCAGGTTGCCTGAGTAGGTGTACTCACCGTATCTGCCTGAGAAGAAACCTGCCTCAAGACCCAGACCATAGAAGAAATGGAAGTCTGCGCCCAGGGGAACATTGAAATCGTAGGTAGCACTACCGATAGCTGCAAAGGTGTTCGGGTGCCAGAAATCTACATTGATCTTGTAGTCCATAAAGTTGCCGCCGCTGGTGAACTGTTTAAATGTAAGGCCGGTGCCTTCCCAGCCACCTTCAATACCGATAGCCTTGCTGTAGGTCTGTGCATTGACTGCGGTAACGGACACGAACAAAATCGCGATGATTGCAAAAAGCTTTTTCATTGTTTTAAGTGTTTATTAGTGTGTTTGAATTAGTTCCATTAGAGCAAATATACTAAAAATCCGGCATTATCGCAATGCCGGGATAATAATCTGATATGCCTTGCCTCCGGGATTTGTCAGTTTATCTCCCCTCAGCCAAAGGTTTGCCCGCTTGAGGGCGGCGTAACTCACACCATTGTTTTTGGCAAATTCCACCAGGGACGGAATCGGTCCGGTGACCGTAACCACCTTGGCCGGCTTTCGGTATGAATAGAGCTCCGACCCGTTAATGTCATAGCCGAAACGCTCCGGATGCTCCATGAAAAGCTTGGCCGTCAGCACCCTGAACATGTAGCGTGAGGTCTCCTCCGGCAGATACAGGTCCAGGGCGCTGCTCTCCTTCTGGTCCTGCAGGCGGCGGGAGATGCCCCCCTGCCCCGCATTGTAGCTGGCCGCCACCGTCATCCAGTCGTGATATTTGTTATAAGCCTCCTTCAGGTATTTGCAGGCCGCAATGGTCTCTTTCTCAATATTGAAGCGCTCATCTACCTCTTCGGAAACTTCCAGGCCGTACTGCCTTGCGGTTGCCTTTGTAAACTGCCAGAGGCCGGCAGCGCCCGACACCGACACCGCCTTGGGGTCCAGGTTGCTCTCTATCACCATCAGGTACTTCAGGTCCTCCGGGATGCCCTTTTCCTTGAGAATCGGCACCACCTGCGCAAAAAAGCGGACGCTGCGCTTGAGCATCAGGCTGGAGGTGGTGTGCATATAGGTGAAGGTCATCAGCTCGCGGTCCATACGCTCGTAGAGGTCGTCCCGGTCAAAGGTGATCCGGTCGCCTGCAAAATCGACATATTCCGGCACCGCGGGGGACTTGGGATGGACGTCGATAGACTGTGCGTAAGAGACAGCGCAACTCAGCGCCAGGGTCAGAATCAGGAATAATCTTTTCACTTCAACTCTGTTCTAGTTCGGTTAAACTGGTATAAATAGCCTTGTTGTGGATTTTTGTCATTTCATCCTTGCCGCCTTCGGCAATCATGGCCGCCGGCGTCGACGAGTTGTCGAATATCATCCAGCGGTCCACCACCGGTATGTAGCGGCTTATCAGGTTGATGATGCCCTGGACATAGCGACGGCGGACGGTCGGCTCGGTGACGTTATGGCCGCCGGACGCTACGCGCCTTGCCACTCTTTCTACCGCCAGGTCTGGGGAATTGAGCCAGAAATAAATCAGGATTACCACGTAGCCAAGGCTTTTGGCATCTTCTATCACGCGCAGCAGGCTCCTGGTAGCCAGGGTAGTCTCCACGCCGAAATCGATCCGTTTGTCCATAAGTTCGTTCATACGCTCCAGCATGATGCGGCTGGCACGGATTGCCGCCGCCTCCGGCTTGTTTGGCGACAGGCGCTCGGCTATCTCATCGGAATTGACACACTCGCGCAGACCGAACATTTCGGGCAGGATAGTGTAAGACGCCGTGGTTTTTCCGGCGCCGTTGCAACCCGAGATAATGAACAGTTTGGGCATTCGGTGGCTTTTATCCACCAAATATACTAAAAAAATGCCATGTAGCCTATTTGCGGGTGACTCCGTAGCCGAAAAGGGCAAAATCTCCCAGGCAAGGGTCGCCTGGAAAGATTTCAGAGAGTTCGCGGGTGATTTCCAGCGCGGTCCTGATATCGGCGCTGTTGCGCGCGGTGAGGCCCATTTCTTTGGCAACCGTGTGGACGTGGACGTCCAGCGGGATTATTAGGTCTGCGGGCGATGAATCGCGCCAGAGACCGAGGTCGACCTTGCCGTCGTGGCGCACCATCCAGCGGCGGAGCATGTTTATCTTCTTGTTGGCGGCGGAAGGGTCGCTTTTGCGGCGAAATATTTCCGTGCGGAAGTCGTCCTGACAGAGGTGCTCCAGAGTGTCGTTCTTCTCGTAGAAAGCCTTCAGAGCGCCGCAGATTTCGGCAAATTCGCTCCACTTGACGGTGCGGTGCAGCGAGCAGGGTTCGCAGCGGTAGCAGCCCTTCATCACATAGTCGTACGGCTTCCAGCCCATCTCGTCGAATGCCCGGCCGCAGTCGCGCACAATCATTGAGCGGCGGCCCCATGCCAGGTGGGCCGCTATCACCGCCGCCACCTCCACGTCCTTGAGGTCCGCCTCGCCGCGGGCGTACATTTCCGCAAAACGCTTCGGGAAGATTATCGGATCTTCCTGAAAATAGACTGGGTCGTTATATTTCGCGGCATATTCCCGCAGCAGTTGGGCATTCGGATTCATACTTGTAAAGATACGATTTATTATTGAATGGCGGGCAGATATTGACCGAAGCATGAAAGAACATGCGACCGGCGTTAGCTAGGTCGCGGGAGCGAGCGCATTCCGGGCGCGAGCGAAGCGGGCGAAGCGACAGGGAGCATGGCTTTC
>JAEEGH010003368.1_pt1 | contig 42107 bp, 30 predicted proteins | sample 9134181 | NCBI WGS metagenome assembly JAEEGH01 (sample SAMN16246544, study PRJNA631951) | gut metagenome | biome: gut microbiome; feature: rumen; material: DP-attached | host: Bos | place: Iran: Karaj | collected 2018-10 | reverse complement strand
CCCCAGTAATGAAGTAGGGGGTGTCAAGCGATTCAGTGTAATTGTAAACTCGAACAGGCGAAAGAACCGAAAAGTGTAAACCGATACCGTGATGGTGTAAGCCGGATTAGGGATATGGCCTAAATATTGTAAACCAATTCAGTTTAACCGTCCCAAATCTGTCAACCAATTCTAGGGAAAGTCACACCTTCGGAATTATTGTCAATTCTCAGCATGGTACATTCGTAAAAAGTGTCACTTTTCCAAAAATAACCACGTAAAAAGTGTAACTATTCTCAGTAAAACCTCGTAAAAAGTGTAATTTTTGTTTTGCATATCGTAAAAAAAGTGTAATTTTGCATCAGAAAAAACCAATGTAATGGAATAATTGTATATTTATGGAGAGATTGATATATAGTGATTTAATTAAATGGAAGGAGCGTGACGACCGCAAGCCTTTAATACTGCTGGGTGCAAGGCAAGTGGGGAAAACTTATATTTTGAAACAATTTGGAGAGAAGGAGTTTGATAATCTTGTGTATATTAATTGCCACAAGAACGATTTTGCCAACAATCTCTTCCGTGACCTTGTAGTCCAACGCATTGTTACGGAGATTGAACGTTATTACGATGTGAAAGTTGTGCCGGGAAGAACTTTGTTGGTCTTTGATGAGGTTCAGGATGCACGTGGAGGTATCGCCTCGCTGAAATATTTTTGCGAGGACATGCCTGAATTGCACGTTGCTGCAGCCGGTTCATTGCTCGGCATCTCCTTACGAACGGACGAGTCGTACCCCGTCGGGAAGGTGAACACACTTAATATCTTCCCAATGAGTTTTTCCGAGTTCCTGCTTGCCAAGGGACGAAAAGGATTGTATGAAGTTGTATCGGAACTTGCATGGGACTCCATGAAGGCAATGAATGAAGACCTCGCGGAGTTGCTTCGCCAATATTATTTTACGGGTGGAATGCCAGAGGCTGTGAAAAAGTATGTGGAGACAAATGATGTGGACAAGGTTAGGGAGGTGCAACAAGAAATACTTAGGGCTTACGAGTTTGATGTCACAAAGCATACCAAGGTGCAGAGCGAGAAAATCCGTCAGGTTTGGCAGAGTATCCCCGCGCAGCTTGCACGCGAAAACAAGAAGTTCGTTTACGGAGCAGTGCGAAAAGGAGCAAGAGCCGCCACCTTTGAGGAGGCCATCCAATGGCTGGTAGATGCTGGACTTGTGTATAAGGTGGAACGTGTCAGCAAACCGGCAATGCCGTTGAAGTTTTACGCCGACAATAATGCTTTCAAGTTGTACCTCCTTGACTGTGGACTGCTGGCCTGCATGACGGAGGCAAACCCAAACCAGATGCTTCTTGGCATGACTGCATTCACGGAGTTCAAAGGCTCTTTTACCGAGAACTTTGTTATTCAGCAATTGAAGGCTGCTGGTTGCCAGTCGGCCTACTACTATTCTAAGGACAATTCCACAATGGAAGTGGATTTTTTGTTTCAGACGTCAGAAAGGGTTGTTCCCGTGGAGGCCAAAGCCGAAGACAACGTCAAAAGCCATTCTCTGTCCAACTTCGTGCATAATGATTTTGCGGAAATGAGCCTAAGAGGTCTCCGAATGTCGATGAAACCATACATTGACCAAGGCTGGATGGAGAATATCCCGCTGTACTCGGCGGAATCTTATATCAAGAATCAGATGAAGTAGGGACGATTGTTGATGACCAGTAAACTATGGTATAGAAGTTTGAGGACTACAAATATTTGTTTGTTCGTCCTTCCCTATGCACTTGTCTGAAGAGAAGTTTCGTTGTTACAGTTTTCCAAGCCCCCTCAGACGCTCTATTGAGAAAGTTTGAAAATAACAGAAATCTGTTCTATTTAGAACGAATTATTAAATTAATGTTGTTATATGAAGTATATCTGCATAAAATAGTTGGTAATAATGCCATGACTGTGGTAAATTGAGAATAATGTATATCGATGTCTTTTTAATCAAGGCGAGTTCTTACATTGGTATTATTCTTAGTGGATTGGATAAGACATAATAACATATTCCAGCATACTACTTACGTCTGAGAAATCTCTGGCGATAGTATCGTCAATGAATAAGTCATATCCCCCGTTTTCTGTCGCCTTTATGAGTATATTATCTTTCTCATAAGGAATTATAATAGCATGTTTATATGTCTTCGCTACAGAGTCATAAAAGATAATGTCACCCGAGAGTTTTTCACTTTCATGGTAATAGTAATACAAGTATTCTAATGCAATGTCATAGCAATGACTGTTGATGGTTTTCCACTGAGCAATGACATAATGGCCATCCGATTGAAATATCATTTTTTCCTTAGCGTCATTTAAAATGTTTGGCATAGCCAGTATGCAATTCACATAACTATACCCAGTAGAGAGAGCTTGAGAAATAACTCTTGAAAGGAAGTCTTTTATATTGAGCGTGGGGAAGTCATTACGCCACCTATCCAAAGTAGCTTTTACTGCCGGAGCATATACACCGGATTTCTCTTTAATGCTTTCATCGCGTAGAAATCGTTTATATCCATAGTCGCGATGCTTGTTAGTGAATTGATATAATTTGTTGTTTGCAAAACCATAAGATGGATCAATGCTCATAATTCCCGCGTAAACAAGATTCTTGTCCTCATAGTCTAATAACTCTGAAAGCCGCTGATAATAATCCTTAAACAGATGAATATCTCTGCCAGCCCAACTTAAAAGACAACGTATTTGCCCCCATAAGTATGGGTGTGACTCTGCAGAATCTATCAACTTTTTCCAATCTCCTCTATCTGAGAGTTTCAATGATGCCTTTTCGATTTCCTCAGCCAAAGATTGATTGTCAATGCCAGTGAAAGTCAATCCTCGGAGAGAATCGATAAAATCGATCGTTGAGTAATCAAGATGGTTTGAGAAATAATCTTTTAGTTTGTTCAGAACCTGATCAACACCACCGAACGCCGACTTGAAATTCGCGGCATCATCGATTTTGACATTGTTGTTTTCGTTCATAAATAGATTGCGAACGAAATGTGCCCATTCAGCAAAGTCGTCAATCCATGGTTTGCTTGGTGAACCATTAACTAATTTAATTGGTCTTAGCTGAGCATATTTAAGTAATGCATAAAAAACGATTTTGCAGTCGTTATTACATTTGTCGCCTAGGAAAAGAGTTAAATACGATAAATTTTTATCCCGGGAATTGATGTTGTACTCTTCTGGAATGATAGAGAAGATGTTTCTATAAATGCCTTCCGAGTCCTTATAATACAGTGCATTTATATCTGATATTACATCCGGAAATGAGACTTCAGTTACTTCGTCAGGCAATCCGCTTTTTGAACGAACATCCCTTAATGCGTCGTTATACACAATAAGAAGGCGATTAAGATTCTCTATTTGATCTTTGTAACAATAGTCAGCAAGAGTGAGGTTGAGAGAATCTGTCCTCACAAATCGAAGTGATATACATCGTAGAATGAGTCTCTTGAGATTCTCTTCGGCAATCTTTGCAAGATTCAGTCGCTTTTTATATTCGTCTTCAGGTGTCGTGATTTCCCCAATCTGGTCGGATGCATACATATTCCAGAACCAGTCAATCCATTCTCCGTCAATTAGAGACCGCCAATTGCTCTCGCAGGCTGTTGTGCAATGCCCCTCTGCTTTCTGAATCTGGATTTCTTCCTCAAGAGAAGACTTAAGAATATCAAAAGAAGAAAGCTGTTTACCCCTAGCATTCATTTTTATAAAGAGGTCATCTGAAAGATCAAAATCACCGAGGTCTAAATCGCTGAATGTTACTCTTTCAAGATTATCCTTGCATAATGATACGTCTATTTGCCTGGACAAGAATTCTTTATGTAATGCGTCAAGCATAACTAACATGGATTGGATAGTGGGGTCGAATTTCCATAAATAGTTGAACCAGTCTCTATCCTGAATAAGATTGGAGAATGATTTCTCTGGAAGTTTTTCCGCTTTGGCCACATTTTTATTGGCAGCTTCTATAAGTTTTGGGAAATCGGCAGGCCTTTCGTCTTTACTAATACTCTGAAGCGCTCTCAGTGCTTTTTTAGCTGCTATCTGGTACTCTTTTTTTTGAGATATAGATTGTGCTATTTCATCCAAAAATTGTTTTGGTGAATGCTTTACCAATTCTAAGCAGAAATCGGTAGAAGTACTACGAGTTTCATAAGATAGTTTCGAAATATCATTCTCTTCGTCATACAGGTTGACCCCGCAAATCCAATGAAGTAGAAATAGGGTTGTCAAACGCTGCTGTCCATCCAAAGGTTCAAACGAACCATCTCTAAAACTACCATAAACAAAATCCAACTCAATGTTCGCCCCCAAAGGACTAATAGCCGTTACAAGGTCGTGAACAAACTTGGAGCGAATGTCGTTGACAAGGTCATTATCACGACCTTGCGCGTAATCTCTCTGAATCTTTGGGACACGAATAGGGTTGCGCCCGACCAAAGTGGAAAGGCTACATTTTCTTATCGAGTAAGCTCTTTTATTATTGTCTGGCATAATGTCTTTTTATTAAGGGTCTATGATATGGTCAACTATTGAATGGATAAAATCCAGATAACTATCTTTATCTGCCTCATTCCAGCGCATAAGGTCTAATGAAGATGAGGAGTTCTTGGAATTAGAATAATACTTTAAAAAGAGGTTACGGGTGCCTATTGGGATGAAGTGACCGCCCTCTTGATCCTGCTGGATAATAAAATAGCGTTTATAAGGGAAAGGAGCGTCTTTATAACTTCGGTTGATATCGCTATTCAGTAACGTTAGGTTATTGATGCAGTCTTTATTCTTGTTGGACAAATCTACCAGATCAATGGAACTATCTCCAGCTGTCGAGTCGAATGAGAAATACTGATTGACTTTCTTATAAAGGGAAGCGTACAGTTCATTAGAAAACGTTCGCTCTCCTTCAACCTGCTTATCAAATTCTTGAATCAACGAAGAGCACTCTTCGAGAAGGGGAGTCTTGCACTGTTCCATCTGAAGAATCATTAAAATATTCCGTAGCCAAAGGATCCTTTCTTCAGGTTTCTGTAAGTCGGAATCATTTTGCGAGTCAACGTGTTCAATGTCCCATTTCTCCTTCTTGAAGCAATCAAATGAAAAACGTTGATTACCGGTTTTGATACAGAGTTCAATATTGAATAGCAAAAGAACACGTCTTACTCGTTCACTATCTCCGTACTCCAGCTTATTAATGCCATCTCTTGTCAAATAAGCATTGCTGGCCTTAAACTTTTCGCGAATGAGTCCTTTTAGGGTCTTTTCAGAGTCATCTCGAGTCCATTCGTGAGATGGATTGTTACGAGCTGACACAGACTTTGCCTCTTGGAGAGAATTGAAAATAGAGAGAGGTGAACTCTTTTCATTCACAAGAAAACCAACATAGTGGTAGAACATATTGTCCTCATACCACGCGACTAAAGAATTGAATGTTTTCTTTATTTGTCGCCAGGCTGTCTTCATGTTGTCAACTTTAACTGTACTCCAAAATGGATTCAACACTACATTGGCACCTTTTGCTGCATTACAATAATCAAATAGGTTCTGGAATAATCTATAGGAATAATCTGAGTCTTCTCCATTAGTCTTTTGTGTTAGAAAATCAAAGAGAAGGTCGATTCTTGTTTGAATAGCTCTGTCTTCATTGCTTATGAAATACCAGAAGTTATCATTCTGGAATTTACGTTCCATCTCATTCCATTCCATAACCAACTGCCCGGATGCAGTGTTATCCTGATCTCCATTATTCTCAAGGTCAAGAACGAAAAGTGCTTTAATCAATTCTGAGCTGGTAAGACCTATTTTGCCCTTGTTCAACCGGTTGAATACATTGATGCTACTTAGGTCGTTGCTATCTGGGCTGATTTCATACCAAATAAACTTGACTTGTTGTGATGAATCAGGATGGAAAAGGCACTTCTTAATTCCGTCCAAATCTGCATGTGCCTTTCTTTTTGCATCGAACCACCTGTCAATAGTATTTTTAGCTTCCGCTAGATAAAAACCATCAATAGTTTGTTTCGGGTCGGGATTCTTAAAATCAAGATTAGGACGAATCAAGTATTTGATTTCATATAGGGAGTCTTTATACTCTTCTTTATCCTCATCTCCCATTCTTGAAATAATCTTAATCAATATAAGAAGCATCGTTGTCAAGCGTTGTTGGCCGTCAAGAACCTCCCACTCATTATTATTTGGCTCCCCAGAGGCTTTGACAACAAGAGGCTGTAAAAAATAGCTTGTTTGTTCGCCTGCACTAAACGAAAATATGTCATCTAACAAATCGGTGACTTGTTTCCTTTCCCATCTGTAACCTCTCTGAAAAGATGGAATTATAAATCTATATGGTTTTGTAAGAATCTCTGATACAGGAAGAGGTCTAAATGATTTATCAAATTGTATATCGGACATATAGTTAATTGTAATATTTTGGTAGGATTCAAAAAACAATTTTTAAGTGGGTTTGGAAAATGATAATTACAGAAATGCATATGCTTTCTCAAAAGCAGGTTACATTAGGAAAACGGGTCCTGTTATGTCGATTCATCAGCACAAAGTCTGCCCAATCTGAAGTGTAACTTTCGAAAATCTTTACAATCAAATCGCCATTTGATAAAGCCAGCTCGTCAAATCGATATCTTGTAACGGTAGGTTTACCTGTATTTTCCATTTCTGTCTTGCGTTGGGCCTGACGAAGGGCATGCTGTACATAAGGAGTGAGATAAAACCCGCAGCCGAAGTCTTTGCCAACATTTGACATTCCGAGGTCAATCTCAGCGACACTGACATTTGAGCCATGGTATAGAATCATATCAATACCCCTCCTCTGTTATGGCAGAATTCAGCCACATCTTGTACTACATCGTCGAAAGAAAAGGTATGCTCCACATCATAGTTGCGCAACAGGAAATCGATGCCTTTGTTTCTGTCAAGGTATTGGTACGCCTGAGTTGTGGTAAGATTGAAACGCTCGGCAAAATCGCTGATGATTGCAACAATATAATCCAAAATGTTGTTCTCTTCGTTCGACATAGTATGCGATGTTTCTGTTATAGGTCTGTCATTAATTCATGATGCAAAAATACGAAATATTTTCAATATAAAGAGAAAAGGTCTTGGAAGATGCGACCTCTAAGGACTATGGATTGGCTGCTATATCTTATTTCAACTCCTTTAACGCTTCGGCGGCGGCGGTGAGGAGGGGTTGGGTAGAGACCTCGCTGCCGACGGCGTGACGCATCCAGTTCTGTGGGGTCAGGCGGCCGGCGGGGTAGATACGCTGAATCTCGTCGGCCACCACTTTGCCCTTCAACTGCTGCTCTAGCTGGAACTGGATGATGTGGCCGTAGGGGTAGTTGGGGAGGTAGAGCGGCGAGTCAATCATGTGGCTGTAGATGGCAAGGATGGGCGAGTCTTTCTCACCCAGCACGGGGGCGAAATACTGGTTCCAAACCTCCTGTGCGATGGCGATGACCTGCGCCTTGAGCTGCTGCACCGTGGCGTCGGGGTGCTCGTAGAGCCAGTGCCACGAGTACATGTCAACCAGTGCCACGCCCATAATCTCATAGCATCCCCAGAAGATGTCCAATGTCTCCATCGCCTCCTTGTCGGGGTTGCTGTCCTTGTAGCCGAGCAGCTGCAGGTCGCGTGTCTGGAACACGAAGGCCAGTGCCTCTGTGAAGGCGGTGTTGGGCACCCCCTTCATGATGTAGTTGTCCACATCGTGGAGCGTAACGGTCTGCTCCACATTGTGTCCAAACTCATGTACGGCAATGTTATAGCCCTTATAGTCCATGCCGTTCTCGCCGATGCGGGTGCGGAGGCGGGCATTGTCGCTGCGCATGTTGCTCTCCCAGGCGTGGCCTGCTCCGCGCGAGGGGTCGACCGTTACGTGCGAGCAGATAAAGTCGGTCTTCTCCTTGCTGAAACCCAACTGCCGCAGGATGGAGGGCATGCCCTGAGTGGCAAAGGCCTGCTTGTCGGGGTAGAGACGCTGTGTCTTAGCCGTCAGCTCGTCCTCGTTGATGGTGCTGCGGCTCTTGAAGCCGTCATACCAGATGTCGAACGGCTCCAGCTTGCGGCCCAGACGGCTCTCTATCAGCTTGCCCACCTGCGCCACCTCGGGCGAACTGCAGAAGGTGGTGAACAACTGCTCTATCTCCTCATAGCTCACCTCCATGTCCTCGTTGAAGGCACGCTGTATGGCGGTGGGGTACATGGGGTTATAGCGGTCCACCTGCTGCATGGCGTGGAAGTTGCCAAGGAAGTACTCGTAGCGGGTGTCGGGCTCAGGGTCTGCCTTGACCTCCTTGCCCTGCTGCATCACCTTGTTGGCGTAGGGGTACCACTCATACTGGTCGTTGTTGATGACGCACTGGGGAATGCTCTGATCGATGATGCGGCGCATCACCTGGTATATCATGCGTTGTTTTGCCAAGCCGCTGTCACCCTCGTTGTAGTGGGTCTTCAGCTCGTCGCGCAGGCCCCAGTGGGTGATTAACGCCATGTCGGGGAAGAGGGCGTTGCCGTTGTCGTCGCGCAGACGGCCCATCATAATGTTGTAGTTCGAGATATAGTTGTCGGCAGCGGCCAGCTGGTTAGCCAACAGCTGGTTGCATTCGGCCGGCACACGCGAGGTGAACAGGTCGCCCAGTCGGGCGTATGCCCACTGCTGGCGACTCCAGGTCTTGCCCAACTCGTTCTTCTCGTCGAGGGTGTAGAAGGGGAAGTTGAGCACCACGATAAAGGCTATCTTTTGTTGGAACATATCGTCATCGAAGTGTGCCGAGGGGTCGAAGCCGCCAAACAGCTCGTCCAGCTCTGTCGGCTCGGGCCCCGTGACATGCAGCGGCAGCTTCAGATCGACGCTAATTTTGTTGAAGCAGCCCCACAGGCTCTCCAGATTGGCCTGCAAGGTGCCGGCCATGCGGGCAAGGTCGGCGGTGTCGGCGACAAAATGGTCGAGGCAGAAAGCCTTAAACTCCTCCGGCGTGCCGTCCTGTGCGGTCCACAGCGATGCCACCTGCGGCACCGAACGCTGGAAACGTTCGAGCGAGGCATCGCCCCATTTCTCTTGCAAAGCCTTAATAGTGGCCTGAACGGTGGTTTCGTCAATGTTGCTCATTGCGGTATCATTGTTTTTTTTCACACACGAGGTTGCGCATAGCAGCAACCCCGTCAGCAGAATAGATAGACATTTTCTCATACAGCCAAACTCTTTTGAATTCGTCAATTCGTTAATGTGCTAATTTGTAAATCGGATTTGAAATTGCAAAGATACAAAAAAAATAAAAATTAATAATTAAAAATTGCAATTCCACAAAAAATATGTACTTTTGCAAACTCAAAACAGTTTATTAATTAAAAATTTAAACACGGCTGACACAACAAAAATTCTAATTCTAAATTTTTAATTCTTAATTCGAAAAGATGCAGCTACTACTCGACTACCCCTGGTACTACCTCCTCTTCTGCCTATTGGCGGGAGCGGCATATAGCTTTATTCTCTACCGCAAAACTTCAAAAAGCCCAGACTCCGAGACATCGCTCTCGTGGCGACTGCCGATGGCGTTGCTGCGCTTCGTCGCCGTCTCCCTCATCGCCTTCCTGCTGCTGGCACCGCTGGTGAAACGCCATGTCAACACCCACGAGAAGCCCATCGTCGTGCTGGCCGAGGATGTGAGCGAGTCGGTGCAGCCTTTCGACTATTCACAATTCGACATACACGATTCCAAATTCGACATCGTTCTCGACAGCTTTGGCGGCAAGACCACCGACATCGCCACCGCCCTACAGGACATTGCCGACCGCTACGCCGGGCGCAACCTCGGTGCCGTAATCCTCGCCTCCGACGGCATCTACAACCAAGGGGCCAACCCCACCAACGCCGCCACCCAAATAGCCGTGCCCGTCTACACCGTGGCACTGGGCGACACCACCCACCACCCCGACGCCAATATCACCCACCTGCGCTACAACCATGTGGCCTACCTCGGCAACCAGTTCCCCCTCGAGGTCACCGTCCGTGCCCATCGCCTCAAGGGGCAGCGCGGCACCCTCGCCGTCACCCACAACGGCCGCCGACTCCACAGTCAGGAGATTGCCTACACCGACAACAACTTCACCACCACCGAGACCATCACCCTCGATGCCGACCATGCCGGCCTGCAGAGCTACACCATCACCCTCACCGGTGCCACCACCGTCACGCGCACCATCGCCATCGAGGTCATCGACGGACACCAGAAGATAGCCCTCGTCGCCGCAGCAGCCCATCCCGACATCGCCGCCCTGCGCCGCGCCATCGAGAAGAACCCCAACTACGAGATAGAGGTAATCGACAAGGCCGACTTCGCCAACCGCAAGCTGGGCGAATACTCCCTCCTCATCCTCCACAACCTGCCCGACAGCCGTTTCCAGCTGCCCACCGCAGCCCTGCAGACTCCCACCATCTTCGTCGTGGGCACACAGACCGACCTCGCCCGCTTCAACGCACTGCACAGCGGGTTAGAAATCGTGGCCAAAGCCCGCAAGACCGACGAGGTGACCGCAGCCCACAACGGCACCTTCGCCCTCTTCAACTTCGACGAGGAGTCCGCCCGTAGGCTTGAACAGATGCCCCCTCTCACAGCCCCCTTCGGCACCTACCGCCCCGCCGCCAACCTCCAGTCGCTCTTCACCGCCAAGATTGGCAACCTACCCAGCGACCGCCCCATGGTAGCCTTCTGCCAGCAGGAGGGCACACGCCGCGCCTTCGTCGTGGGCGAAGGCCTGTGGCGCTGGCGCCTGCAAGACTACCAGATGACCGGCAGCCACGACGACTTCGACCAGCTGGTAGAGAAGATGGTAGTCTACACCTCGCTACAGACCAACAAGGAACGCCTCCACGTCACCACACGCCACATCTACCGCGCGGGCGAGAACGTGGTGGTTGAGGCCGAGCTCTACGACGACAACTACGAGCCCGTCAACACCCCCGACGTCACCCTCGAACTGTACGGGCAGACACCGGTGTCTGCCCCTACAACTTTTACGTTCAACCGCACCGCCGGCGGCTACAGCCTCCCCCTCGGCACCCTCGAGCCCGGCCACTACGCCTACACCGCCACCACCACCCTCGCCGGCAAACGCCACACCGCCTCGGGCAACTTCATCGTCGAGGACGTCAACCTCGAGCAGGCCAACCACGTCGCCGACCACGCCCTGCTCAACACCATAGCCCAAACCACCGGCGCACAGATGCTCTACCCCGACCAGTTCGACCAGCTGCCCCAGCTCCTCGCCCAACGCGACGACCTCAAGTCCGTCGTCTACGCCCACACCCGCTACACCGAGCTCCTCAACCTCCCCCTCATCCTCATTCTCCTCATCATCCTCCTCGCCGCCGAATGGACACTGAGGAAATTGAAAGGTGAAAATTGAAAATTGAAATCTCGCGGGAGCAACCAAATAATCACCACCACAACGTTTCAATCTTAACCTTTCAATTCCAAAAAATTTCAATTTTCAATTTATGAAGTCCTTCCTCCGTGACACCGGCACCCTGCTCTCCGGCAGCCTCATCGCCCAAGGCGTGGCATTCCTCGCCTACCTGGTGCTGGGACGCCTCTTCACGCCCGACGACTTCGGACTTTACAACATCTTCTACAGCTACATCGAGGTGCTCATCATCCTCTCCACCTGCAAGTACGAGCTCGCCATCGTCATCGCCGACAGCGACGACCAAGCCGCCCAGCTCACCCGCTTCACCCTGCGCCTCAACGCCCTCTTCTCAATTCTGCTGCTCACCATAGGCCTCATCCTCGCCCTCACCCACACGCGCCTCTCCACCCTCCCACCCCAGCTCTACCTGCTCATCCCCCCCATGGTCTTCTTCTGCGGCACCACGCGCGTCTACACCTTCCTCTTCAACCGCTACAAGCACTACCGCCACATCGCCACCAGCGAAGTGGTCACCTCCCTCGGCGGCACCCTCTTCAAGATACTCTTCGGCCTCCTCAACACCGCCCTCCAGTTCCTCCACACCCTCGGCCTGCCCCTCGGCACCATCCTCGGCAAAGTGGCCGGCAACATCTACTACCGCATACAAATTGAAAATTTAAAATTTAAAATTGAAAATTCGGAGCAACGGATAACGAGTCGCTCCCGCGAGATTTCAATTTTCAATTCTCAATTCTCAACTTACAAAAACTTCCCCCTCTACGCCATGCCCAAGGAGCTGGTCAGCAGCTTCTCCGCCAACCTCCCCTTCCTTTGGCTCAGCGTCCACTTCGACAACGCCCTCATCGGCCTCTTCGGCCTCGCCCTCACCTTCACCATGCGCCCCGTCGGCATCCTCGCCAACGCCTTCGAGAAAGTCTTCTACGCCTCCTACAGCGACAAGGTGCGCCAACGCCAGCCCCTCTGGCGCGACACCCTGCGCTTCGTCGGCGGCCTCAACGCCATAGTCCTCCCCCTCGTGGCGGTGGCATTCCTCTATGCCGAGCCCCTCTTCACCTTCCTCTTCGGCGACAAATGGATAGGCACCGGCTACTACGTCCGCTGCATCATCCCCTGGCTCGTGCTGCTGCTCAACGCCAACTCCCTCGCCTTCGTCGCCAACATCTTCTCCACCCAGCGCATCGACTTCTTTTTCCAGCTGGCGCAGCTGCTCCTGCGCATCGCCGCCCTCGGTGTGGGCATCCATGCCGGCGACTTCCGGCTCGCCATCCTCCTCTTCTGCGCCGCCAGTACCGCCGTCCAACTCCTCCAGTGGGGCTGGTACCTCCTGCAAGTGCGCCGCTACGACAAGGCCGCCTCGACTCAAGCCATATAACCACCCTCCCCCCGCCTGGCTCCCTCGAGACTCCGCTTTTCCTCAGCCACATCCTCCATCGTTCATCGCTATAAGAGCAACGAACGCTCTCCCAATCGGTAAGAATCGGTACAAATCGGTAGGAATCCGCACCAAGCGGTAAGATGCGGTACGGGAGCAAAAACAAAGTCGTACCTTTGCAAAATCAAACAACGACATAAATCCCTATTTTGACGGATGTCCTGCGATAAGAAATTTTGCAAAATCCTAATTCAGAATTATATAAAAATTTTATTCCCCAATTTTGTTCAATTTCTCGCCGTCAGGCGACAAAAAACAGAACCCACCATAATAATTCGTTAGATTAGTGAGATTCGTGGTCAAAAACTATTTTTGGAGGTCACCTGAAACAAACCTTTTGTTAAAAAACGCCCCAAACGGGTATAATTGAAAAAAAAGTCGTATTTTTGCAGATTAATATAAAACGGCAAGAATCAATGATAAGTGATTTAACAATAAAGAACTTCAAATCTGTGGTGGATGTGAGTTTGCCACTTGGAAGATTCAACCTTCTGATTGGTGCCAATGGGTGTGGAAAATCGAATATCCTCGAAGGCATTGCCATGGGGGCTGCAGCCAGTTCCGACAAACTAGACTATGAGTATTTTGCCAATCGCGGAATACGTATAGTTCAACCACAATTTATGTTGCCGGCATTTGACGATATAGATGCAGAAGGAATTCACTTGTCATTTAAGAATGACCATATTTTAGCGTATGATATTTACTACAACCATAACGGTAAGCCTGCCCGATGGATGGTCAAAGAAAGATCTGGAGAGACTGACATCTCCGGCATAGGACAGTTCCTCATTTATTCATTGGAGGAAAGCAAACTACGGAAGGCAGATGATTCAAACCGAACTTATCCCATGGGACTTCATGGCGAGGGATTGTTTGCCTATCTGAAAGAATTGTCGCAAAGGTCGGAAGGAGAAGAAATCTTCGATGAGATTAAGGAGAACCTCAAAGTGCTTGATTGGTTCGACGACATGCAGGTGCCGTCTGGTCAGCTGTCAAGCGAGTTCAATCTGAAACTCAAGGACAGCTATCTGGCTGAGACCCTCAATATCTTCGACCAGCGCAGCACAAACGAGGGCTTCCTCTATTTACTCTTTTATTTCACTCTTGTCATATCCGACGAGACACCCCGCTTCTTTGCCATCGAAAACATCGACACAGCATTCAATCCCAAGCTCTGCCGCGAGGTGATAAAGCGGCTTGTCGAACTGGCCAAGAAGCACGACAAGCAAATCATTGCCACGACCCACAACCCTGCTATTCTTGACGGCCTTGACCTCCGCGATGACGAACAGAAACTGATGGTTGTGCAACGCTCCATCGATGGCTACACAAAAGTGAGGACGCTGAAGAAAGAAGAGGTCGTCAATAGTGATTTATCGCTGTCGCAATTGTGGCTGCGTGGCATCATCGGTGGATTGCCCAACAATTTCTAATGGAAAGACAATTATGGCAACATACGCAATCAATGCAATAAGCACTTATCAATTCATCTTGAAAAAGATGAAGCGAAAAGACATTCCTCAAATAGCACAATGCAATTACATTACGCGATGATATAGATGCGGATAATGTTATTCAGAACATAATGAAAATATGAATGAGTTATTGTTCAATTTCTATAAGATGACATTTCTTTCCATCAATAGGGGAAACCATTGTGGTATAGTAATCAATGCAAAGCCATTGTACTACATTACCATTATTAATCAAATTAACAAGAAGGAAGAATTGATTGATAATAGGATACCCTTTTCTGCAAAATTGAATAATGCATATATTTGCACTTGCAAAGAATATCAACCTAACACAGACCCCACACCTTTCTTCAAACCTTACTATTATTCAAAGTCAGAGCCTTTCTACCATCTGAAATACAAAAAGGAACCACCTAGAACAAGCCTTTCTGCCAAGTCCGTCCGTGAGAATATTGAATATGCCTATTTGGACAACGCATTATGGGATTTACTACAAGAACCACAAATTCAACAACAATTACGTGAGACACTGGAGACACACTTCTTAACCAAGTAAGACGCAGTGTGTAAATAAATAAGTAATTACAGACACAATGGACAAGAAACTTGATAAAACAGACAATAAGATAATCATCTATCAAGATGAGAATGAAGTGACCCGTGTTTCGGTGCGTTTTGCAGAAGAGGATTTGTGGCTCACTCAGTCGCAACTTGCGGAGATCTACAGCACGACACAGGAGAATATCTCAATGCATATCACCAATATTTATAAAGATGGTGAACTTGAGCAAGATGGAACTTATAAGAAATTCTTATTAGTTCGTCAGGAGGGCAACCGCCAAGTACAGCGCAACATCGACCACTACAACCTCGACATGGTTATTGCGCTTGGTTACCGTGTGCAGTCACAGGTGGCCACTCGTTTCCGTCGTTGGGCCACACTACATCTGCATGAATATATCCAGAAAGGATTCGCCTTGGACGATGAGCGACTAAAACAAGGTGGTAACCGTTATTTCCGTGAACTGCTGCAGCGCATTCGCGATATCCGCTCGTCAGAGCGCAACTTCTATCAGCAGGTGACAGACATATATGCCACCGCCGTTGACTACGACCCACGCAGTGACCTCACCAAGCGATTTTTTGCCACCGTACAGAACAAACTGCACTTCGCAGTTCATGAGCAAACCGCAGCCGAGGTGATATACAACCGCGTCGATAACGAGAAACCCTTTGTTGGTATGACTAACTTCAAGGGCAACTACGTTACTCGAGACGATGTGAAGATTGCAAAGAACTATCTTACTGAGATAGAGCTGCAACGTCTAAACCTTCTTGTTTCAGCATTCCTCGACTTTGCCGAATTCCAAGCCCTAGAGATGCAACCCATGACAATGCAGGAATGGATATCAGCCCTCGACAGCCAGATTATAGCTCATAAGCGCCGTTTGCTTGAAGGCAAAGGGGCCGTGTCGCATGAAGAGGCCATCCGTAAAGCCGAACAAGAATTTGAACTTTACAGAAAACGCGAGATGGAACAGTTAGAGAGTGACTTCGACCGAGCTGTAAAATCTCTGCCCAAAGGAGACGCAAGTAACTTGTTTTAGAAAAAAGAACAGATATATGAAATACTGGGATTACATACAAATCCGCGAAGGTAAACCCGCCTATAATATTGAGATGGAAGAACAGGGAAACTGGGAGAGTTTCCTGCCCAACCAACAATTCAACGAAATACTCCTCAAGGCCATTGGAGCAGTGCGTAACAATGATATGGATAAACACCGCTCTCTATGGATAGAAGGCACCTATGGTACAGGCAAAAGTCATGCTGGTGCTGTGCTAAAACTTCTGCTCCGTGACAATGTAGAGGAAATTCGTCAGTGGGTAGATGAAGAATATCGTGATCCACAGTACGACATACTACGCAAACAGATATACAGCCTACGCGAAAGGAAATCTTTGGTGGTGAAAGTGGCTCGCCAGAAAACGATAATGAAAACAAATAAATAGAACCCACCTCATGTTAATAAACTGCAAGAACCCCCTATAATTGAAAAAAAAGTCGTATTTTTGCAGATTAAAATATATGTAAAATACAAATGGCAAGTTACAGCTTTTCGGGTCACGAGTCCTTTGCTTGCAAGTCATTATGGCTCAAGAAAGGATATGATTTTATAGTGCACGAACATGACTTCAATGCACCAGAAGCAGTAATACACCTTGGTGTAGGCAAAAACATGGTTACTTCTATACGCTACTGGATGAGAGCCTGCGGAATTATGGATGATGACACGTGGCTAGGGCACTATCTTTTTGACGACCAAAACGGAAAAGACCCATACCTTGAAGACCTCGCCACACTATGGCTTCTACACTTCAACCTTGTTTTCAAAGCACAAGCTTCTATTTACAAAATTTTCTTCTGCGACTTTCAACGTGAACGCATCCATTTCACAAAAGAACAGCTCACCAATCATATCAAGTACAGACTTATTAACGATGGTCAGAAGAACTTATACAACGAAAACACGGTAAAGAAAGACATTGACGTTCTAATACACAACTATGCTCTTCCTCGAAAACCTCAATCCAATGAGGATTTCTCGGCACTGTTCATCGACCTTGATTTACTCAGAATCAATGAAGACGGCAAAGAATACTATTTCAATACCGAAGGTAAACGCAAGGTCCCAATGCAAATCTTCCTTTATGCATTGACTAAACTCAAAGAAAAAGAAGGCGACAACACATTACCTTATGACGACATCCGCCACCAAATAGGAATGACATTCTGCATGACTGATGGTGAAATCATTGAAATGTTGAAACAAATTTCCTCGTATTATTCAGAATTTCTTGCTTATAGTGATGAGGCTGGCATTCGTCAAATTCAGTTCATCAAGGATATTGCTCCCCAAAAAACACTAAACGATTACTATGAAAAGAACATTTAACTTGTCGGCCAATATTGAGAATGGCTTTACTGAGGGTTCCCACTACATAGTAACCCCTAATGCTAAGAAAGCCATAAGCCATATAGTCAATGGCTTCAAGTCTGGTGTACATTCCTATACAATAATCGGAACTTATGGCACAGGTAAATCAAGTTTCCTGTTGGCATTAGAAGCAGATTTATTACACACCTCCAAGAAATCCATTTTGTTTGACCCTAGAACTCTTTCCGACTCCTCTAACTTTGAAATACTGAATATTGTTGGCGACTATTGCGAGTTCCTCACTCTTTTGCAGCGCAAGTTGAATAACTCAAAATCTGGCGACAGCGTAATCGATACACTTAATCATTACTACAAAACCTGTCAAAAACAAGGCAAATTCTTGATTATTGTAATTGACGAATTCGGCAAGATTCTTGAACATGCTGCAAAGAACAATCCAGAAAAGGAGTTGTATTTTCTCCAACAATTTGCAGAGTATGTGAACAATTCTTCTCGCCAAATACTGCTCCTTACCACGCTTCACCAAAACTTCGGCTCCTACGCCAAGAACCTCACTGAGGAACAAAAGAATGAATGGAAAAAGGTAAAAGGTCGTTTCATGGAGGTTACTTTCGTTGAACCTATTGAGCAACTTCTACACCTTGCCTCTATTCAACTGAAGGAGGAATCTAAAGCCGCCGCTTTCTCCAATGCAAAGAACCTATATAAACTTGCCATAGAAACTGGATTTGTCGCTAAAGATTTCGACGAACAAACAGCCTTGCAACTTTATCCATTGGACCTCTTCTCAGCCTATACCATTACTTCCGCTATACAACGCTATGGCCAAAACGAGCGTTCCCTGTTCTCTTTCCTTTCTTCAAGAGGCGAGGACTCTGTTCTTGATTTCTATCCAGAAGATCGACTGACATATAATTTGGCCAAAGTGTATGACTATATCACATACAACTTCCAAAGTGCACTGAACGATGCTAACGCCGACTCTATGTCTTGGGCCACATTGCAGCATTCTATTGAGCGGGTGGAAAATGCTAAATGGGAATCAGCTGAACAAGGATTCTTTGCTATCAATCTTATCAAAACACTTGGCTTATTGAATACCTTTGGCAATGCAGGTTTCCGTCTTGACATCCCGCAGTTCGCAAGATATGCCAAATGGGCAATGAACATCCCACAGGCTGACGAACTGATTCGACGGCTTATCGAAATAAAGGTTGTCCGTTATGCAGAATACAAAGAACGACTCGTATTATTCGAAGGCACAGATGTCAATCTCGAGAGCGAATTCCATGAGGCAGGTCTTATAGTTCCCCGTCCTGTATATTTCATTGATAAGTTGCGCCTGTTCTTCAATCAAAGGATAGCACCAGTCAAAGCCCACTTCTATCAGAAAGGCACTCCACGTTTCTTCGACTATAAGATTCTTGAAGCACCCGAAAGAACCACACCAGATGGAGATATCGATGGCTATATCGAACTTATTTTCTCCACCAAGAAGAATGCTCTAAAGGAATTGAAGGCCTATAGTGCCTCAACCGATATTGCCATTATCTTTGCCTACTTTAAAGAGACAGAAAACCTCGTCAATCATCTCTACAACATAGATAAGTACGAGTATCTTTTAAAAAACGTCGTTGACAAAACCGACAAAGTGGCACGAGGCGAGTTCAAGAAGCTACTTGAATACGAACAAGATTTGTTGAATAAGGAACTAAGCGACAGCCTTTTCTCATACAACGATAAAGTAGAGTGGATTTACAACGGTGAAGAGCAAGATGTTCACTCTCATCGAGACTTTAATAAGCTACTTTCGACTGTAAGCAATGAGGTTTACTGTAAAACGCCTATGTTGAACAACGAATTGTTCAACCGCCACAAACTCAGCAGTAGTATATCCACAGCCCGTAAAAACTATTTGACAGCCCTTATAGAACACAACACAGAAGAAGACCTTGGCTTTCCAAAAGACAAGTTTCCTCCCGAAAAGACCATTTATTATTCACTTCTGAAAGACACTGGACTACACCAGAATGGCGGATTCTCAGACACCGACATCAAAACTGAATTCAAACCCCTGTGGGACGCATCGGAAGAATTTCTTCAAAGCACCATAAATAAACCTCGACGTATTTCGGAACTGATAAACATACTGTTAGACAAACCCTATAAGTTAAAGCAAGGTCTGCTCGATTTCTGGATTCCATCCTATCTGTTCATCCGTCGACAGGACTTCGCCCTCTATGATGCCACACGAGGCAGTTTCATTCCCAACGTCAACATGGAGTTTTTTGACCTATTACAAAAACATCCCCGCGACTATCAGGTGAAGAAGTTCGCAGTTGACGGAGTCAAACTCAGTTTCTTCAACCAATATCGCCGTTTCGTCAATCTCAGTGATGAGTTTTCAATATCAAATCAGAGTTTTATTGAGACCATCAAGCCCTTCCTCAGTTTCTATGTTCGGCTGAACGACTATGCCAAACACACTCGCAAGTTCAATCACCGTTCCACGATGCGCTTCCGCGATGTACTTGCCAAAGCCAAAGACCCAGAACAAGCCTTCTTCGAAGACTTGCCAGACGCTCTGGGTTTCGACCGCACCAAGATGAAAGATGAACAAACCATCAACGAGTATGGGCAGGTCATTGAACGCGCAATCCGCGAACTTCGCACATGTTACACCAACTTGATTGACCGTATTGAGGAGCGCCTTGTTGATAAATTTGGACTTGATTCTGGCGACTACTCCGAGTATATCACCGAGATTCGCCAACGGCTTGCAAATGTCAAGACGCATCTGCTCACCGGCAAGCAGAAAGAGTTTTATCATCATGTGATGACAGAGTACGACAACCGCACTCAATGGTATCAATCCATCTGCTACACCATCCTCGACCAACGTCTTGACACCTTGCGTGACGAACAGGAAGACAAACTTGTCGATGACCTTGTTTATATGTTCCGCGAATGCGAAAAGTATTCCGACATATCGCATCGGCTGAAAGAATCCGACAATAGCGATGCCTATTCTTTCGACATGGTAACCAATCAAGGCACCAACATCCGCACTCAGACCTACATACTGCCCGAAAAAGACAAGAAGAAATCTTCCGAACTGGAAGAAAAAATAAACCGAATTCTCTCCGGAAACTACAATGTGGATGTTTGTACCCTTCTCTCCCTGTTGAACAAAAAAATGAAAGGAGACGATTAAATGAACATAAGGCACATATTAGGCATATCTGGAGGTAAGGATAGCGCAGCACTTGCCATATATCTGAAGCAAAAATATCCAAATCTGAAGATTGAATACTATAATTCGGACACAGGCTGTGAATTGGAAGAGACAGAAAACCTGATAAATAGACTGGAAGCTTATCTTGGAAAAATTATTAGGTTGAAAGCTGTTGAAACCGAAATAGAACCGACTCCATTTCATCATTACCTGAAAGCCATGGGCGGTTTCCTGCCGTCGCCACAAGCTCGTTGGTGTACTAAAAAGATGAAATTAGACCGCTTTGAAGAGTTCGTTGGGGACGATTATGCTATATCCTATGTTGGCATTCGAGGTGACGAAGACAGAGACGGCTACATCTCTACTAAACCCAATATTCAAGCAATCTTCCCGTTTAGAAAGAACATCTGGAGTATCGATGTCATAAACAAAGTGCTGCATAATGACAATTTAGAACAGCTTATTGATTTATATAACAAGCTTTGTCCTGAAGGATGGCAGAAAGAGGACATTATGGATGTGGTTATGAAACCTCTTTCAAAAACGTTCTTCTATTCAAAGAAAATGAACGCTTTGCTTGACTTTGATATCAAGTTGTTCAACCGTGTTGTTTTTGAATATCTGAAAACGACTGACTATCCCGTGGGGAAATTAGATAAGTTCCCATTAATAGACAATACAGATGTACTTGTAAAAGATGATATTTTTAAAATATTGAAAGAAAGCGGTGTCGGTGTTCCAGCTTATTATGAGGAGATACCATTTGAGGTGGATGGCAAACAGGGAACATATTGTCGTAGCCGTTCGGGTTGTTATTTCTGTTTCTTCCAACAGAAGATTGAGTGGATATGGCTTCTAGAACAACACCCTGACCTGTATGCGCAAGCAATGGAGTTTGAAAAAGATGGTTACACATGGAATCAGAATGAGAGTCTTGCAGAGTTGTGCCAACCTGAGCGTGTACGTCAGATTAAACTTGATATAATCAAACGCCAAGAAGAAAAACGAAAGCAAGAAAAAGGCACTACTCTTGCTGACATTCTTGGAGATGAAATAATGTGTGCAAATTGTTTTATATAATTTCAACATGAGAAACCGTGCATTTATTGATGATACAAACAAACTTTTTGATATCACTTATTACCATACACCGTCAAGATGGATGGAATATGCATTAGATGCGTCGAATCCAATTACAGACGAATCTAAATGGTCTAAAGAAATCAAATATCTAAATGAGACAAATGATGATATTTCTGATGAAATAAAGAATATACCCAATGACACAGGCGGCATATATATGTTTTTCTTAAAGGGAGTTTCCTTGACTTTTATTGAAAAATATATTGTTTATATTGGACGTTGTCAATATACAGATAGTCAAAATATCAGAAAAAGGGCAAAGGAATATTTCAATGATGACAGAGATTTAATAAAAGGAATGTTTTCAAAATGGAAGCAATTCGTATATTACAGATACTATCCAGATACTGACAATGAACGAATAAAAAGAAATGAGGCCATACTACTTAACGCTATTTGGCCACCATTCAACCCTACAATTCCAGATAAAACAGAAATACAACCCACAATAAACGCTTTTTAAATTATGGAAGCAATAAAAATCCCCGCAATTAGAGGAAAAATTGGTAATACCGTATACTATTCAGCGAATCTAACTTTTCAACAAATCAAAGATATGGTAAAAAGAGTGGATTCAGAATTGCATACATCCAATTCGCTAAAAGAAGTCATCCAAAGATCTCTTACTGATAATTATATTAAGATAAAGGACTACATTGTGAAAAGGGAGGATCATTTCTTTGATAGTATGGTTCTCGCTGTGTATGATGGAGACCCTCAATGGACGGAAATACGGTATGAGATTAATGAAGAATCATTTAACAATGTGGGTCTGCTGGAATTTTCTGGTGAAGAGAAAATCTTCCCAGTAGATGGACAACATAGGGTTGAAGGCATCAAAGCGGCACTTGAAGAAAAACCAGAAATAGCAAATGAGACAATAAATGTGATGCTCATCGGACACAGCAATACACCTGAAGGAAGAGAACGTTCGAGAAGAATTTTTTCCACATTAAACAGGTATGTTAAACCTGTACGACCAGGTGATATTATCGCATTAGACGAGGATGACATCGTGGCAATTGTTACACGAGAATTACTTGAGACCTATCCCTTACTTATGGGAAACAGAGTAAAGGTAAGTAATTCTAAATCGATACCATCAAATGACAAGCATTCTTTTACAACGCTAATGACATTGTATGATTGTCACAAGGCATTGTTTTTGACATTTTTATCTCTCCGTAGCGGACATGCTTTTACTCAAACAAAACTGAATGATTATTTGCGATTCCGACCAGATGACACAATAATAGAAGAATATAAGTTTGAAGTTGTTTCATTTTGGGACGAAATGAGGGCCATTTTCGGTGAAATAGACGAATACATAATCGATGGTTCTGAGATGGCGGCCAATGAGTTACGGTCGACAGTTACAGGAGGAAATATATTCTTCCGTCCAATAGGGTTACTCCCATTTGTTGAAGCCATTTCACAAATTAGGATGAATACAGAAACTACATATCATGACATTATTCGTCATTATGCTAATATGAATAGAATTGTTTCCATTGATCCTTGGAATCAAATACTTTGGAATCCAATTACACATAAGATGGCGATGAGAAATCAATCTTTAGTGAAATACATACTGATTCATCACTTTAACCATAATATACTAACTGAACGAGAGAAAAATGATATGAGAACTAAATATGCAACAATTTTTAATATTGACATACAAACTGCAAACCAACTGCTCGATAATATTACACTATAGATAATGCTTAATCAAATCATTTTTCCTTTCCACCGCAGATACAAATCTGGCACAGAATGGGAACCTATTGGTTTCTTTTCAGAATGCTTGTGCAATAGCACAAGATTTGATTTGATGTTGGGTTTCTTTAGCTCTTCCGCAATAAGAATATTGGCTTCTGGTTTTGCGGTATTCCTCTATAATGGGGGAAAGATGAGAATGATTATAAACAATCTCCTATCTCCACAAGACAAACAAACCATCATTGCAGGACAAAGCAATACAATTTCAGACGTATTTGATTTATCAGACATCTCCTCTATCCAAAATAATCTTTCTGATGAAGGAAGACATTTTTTTGAGTGCCTTGCTTGGCTTATTTCAAATAAAAGAATTGAAATAAAAATCGTCCAACCTAAAGACCACAATGGAATAGCTCACACAAAATTTGGACTTTTCACTGACACAAATAACAAAGTATCCTTTGAAGGGTCCTGCAATTTTACAAGAGCAGCACTAATAGAAAATATCGAAAGTTTCTCAGTTTCATGCGATTGGGATGGTGAGATATTTAAATCTCAAATAGAGAATATTGAGAATGATTTTGAGAAAGCATTTGAGGAGAACGACAAGAATCTCATTTATATTAATGCGGAAAAAGTAATAGACAGAATTAGTACTACTTTTGGAGGGAAAGACCTTGCCGAATTACTTGAACAAGAGCAACAGATATCACAGATACAGATTCGACCATCAATATTGTCGGTCATTAAAACGGCAAGAAAAAAGGTTGCAGATATTGCAATAACTGATGATTTAGAAACAGGAACCCCACATTTCCCTTATCCTAGTGGTCCTCGCGACTATCAGAAACAAGCCTTTGAGAATTGGAAGGCAAATGAGCAAAAAGGCCTTTTTGCAATGGCTACAGGCACTGGCAAAACGCTTACGGCATTAAACTGTTTGTTAGAAATCTACAGACGAAAAGGCTACTATAAGGCTCTGATACTTGTTCCCACCTTGACTTTAGTAGAACAGTGGGAAAATGAGTGTCGGAAGTTTGGTTACACTAGGGTGATAAAAGTTAGTTCTAAAAATTCGTCGTGGCGTGAAGAAATAAATAGAGTGCAATTTGATGAGAAGCAATGTAAAGAAGATGACAATGTATCATACATTATTATTGCTACATATAGTTCATTTGCTCGACAAAATGTATTTGACACATTGAATAGCTTCTCACGTAACCAAATGTTGCTGATAGCAGATGAGGCACACAATATGGGTGCACCTGGAATACTAAAGAAAATGGGCAGCATTAATTACTTACGAAGAATAGGACTTTCAGCAACACCTGAAAGACAATTCGACGAACAGAACAATCTAAGAATAGCACGATTCTTTGGTGCCGAAGAAAAATACACCTATGAGTACTCTATGGAAGAAGCCATCAAGAAAGGTGTTCTTTGTCGTTATTATTATTACCCCCATGTTGTTCAGCTGACAGACGACGAGATGGAGCATTATGCCGAATTGTCAACTAAAATATCACGATATTTCAATTTCAATAGTGGAACATTTGACAAAAAAGACGATGTCTTGATGGCTTTGTTGTTAGCACGCAAACGGATAATACACAAAGCATCAAATAAATTACCTGTTTTTCAACAGATAATATCTAATCGTTTTGTAGAGAACGGCTCTCTCAAATATACTCTTGTTTATGTACCAGAGGGTAATAATCCCGATGAACAAAGGGCAGACGTTTTTGAAGACCATGAAACAATCACCGACGATCAAGATGCCGAACACCTGATTGACATATATACACAAGCGGTATGCGACGTTGACAAGTACGTCACTGTTAGAAAGTTTACAGGCGACACAAAAGACCGTGATGCGATATTGGATGATTTTGCTTCTGGCAGACTCCAAGTACTTACATCAATGAAATGTCTTGATGAAGGTGTGGATGTACCTCGTAGCGAACTTGCAATATTCTGTGCAAGTACTGGTAATCCAAGACAATTCATACAAAGACGTGGACGTGTACTTAGAACGCACAAGGACAAGAAATACTCCTATATTCATGACTTGGTTGTGATACCAAGAGTAATGCCGGATACTCAAAGTTATCGTATGGAGCAAGCTCTTCTTGCTGGTGAGTTGAAACGGGTATATGATTTCTCATATATGTCTGAAAATCCATCCCAAGCACAAATGGAATTGATTGATGTGATGAATTACTATGGATTAAACATGTTTGACAATACACATATTAACCATGACACAGAAAGATAGAATGTTGCAAATGGTGCTCAACAATGAGCAACTTATGAAACAGTATGATTATACTATTGAGCAACTGAATGAGCTAGATTTACAAGAAGCCTTACGAAGCGATAATGCTATTATTGTAAGTGTTGCCCGCATCATACGCGAACTGGATGGTTCAATGGATTCCTCAAAACAGAAAGAGGTATACAAAAAAGTTTTTACCCACCTGAATAATAATCTCTTCTTATGATAATCAAAAATATTTCAATCGAGAACTTCCGCAGTTACTATGGAAGTAATAGCGTAGATATAGGTGAAGGGCTTACCTTGATAATTGGTGCTAATGGGGATGGTAAAACCACTTTTTTCGAAGCATTGGAATGGTTGTTCGACACTGTTGACAATAAACCAAAAGTGGACATCAAGTATATATCGAAGAAAAAAATTGCCGAACTGATGCCTGATGAGTCTGCTTTAGTTAAGGTTTCAATGATATACGAGAGCGAACACAATGAAAAGATTGTGGAAAAGTCATTCAAATTCACCAAAACACAAGATGGCTCAGTTTCGACATCTAACTATATGCATTGTCTCTTCATTCAAAATGGTAGTGAGAAAGATGTTCGTGAGGGCGACACAGCAAAGAGGTTGTTTGATATTGACTTCTCTGCATCAATCAGGAAGTATTGCCTGTTTAAAGGAGAACAGGAGCTGAATATTTTCAATAAAGAGGAGGCAATGAGCTACCTTGTAGAAACATTTAGCAAGATACGAGATTTTGATCCTTATATTGACTTTACTAACAAAGCTCAAAAATGGTCACAAGATGCAGCGGATAATGCAATGAAAGCTGACCGAAAGAATAGCAAGGAGGCTGAACGGCTAAGATTACTGATAAAGAATGAACTTGACTTTATTAGGGATACGGGTGAAGAGTTAAAGAATTCTCAGAAAGAAGCCGTTAATTTCACAACACTACTAGATGAGTTAGAAAAAAACAAGGAGTCATCTGAGTTGCTAAACTCAACCAACAGCAGAATTGAAACATTAAAGGAGAAGATTGCAAAAGCATACCATAACATCTCAGAGAACTACTCATTTCGATTGCTTGACGAGATGTGGATTCTGATGGGATTTGAACCCATAGCTCGTGAATATGGCGACATGGTAGCAAGTCTAGACAAAGAACAAAGACGCATGGAACGTGAGTATCAGCGTGAGCAAGGTGCAAAGAAGTTGGCTGGCAAGATGCAGGAAGAAATCAATCAAGGATTTGTTCCTCTAGCATTGAATATTCCAGATGAAAACACCATGAGAGAAATGCTACATGATGAGGTGTGTAAAATATGTGGAACACCAGCACCAAAAGGTTCCGTTGCCTATAACACGATGAAAAAGCATCTTGATGATTATCTGGCATCACTTAAAGATACTCATGATAATGAAGATGAGGAAGAAGACACTCTTTTCAAACATGAGTTTATTCGAGAATTAGTTAACCGCTATACAGTATTGCATAACGGTATGAACTGGCTTACTCGTTTGCCAATAATAATTAAAACTGAAATTGAAAAGAATCGCAGGAACCATGAAGTTGCAGACGATTTACAGGCAAAGCTTGAGCAAGAAGAGGAACAAAAGCGCAAAATTCTGGCTCAGACAGACGGCCTTACCGAGGAGCAGTTGGTATCTGCTTTTAATAATATTTCTGAGTGGTGGAAACAGAAGAATAAGGCAGAAAACAAATCTGGTTTCTTAAAACGACAGATAGATGAGCATCGTAAGAAACTAGAAGAATATCAAGAAGAATATAGTCAAATATCCGAAGAGTCTGTGGCAGCCACCTATGCACGTACAAGCATTGCAATGCAGCGAATTGCTGAGGCGTTTTTGTCAGCAAAAGGACGAAACAAACGTGAGTTCTTAACTCAATTGGAGAATACTACGAATAATTATCTTGAACGCCTTAATCGGGGCGACTTCCGAGGCCAAGCCCATATTGTAGAGAAAGCTGATGAAAGTGCGGAACTGATGCTTATTGATACTGATGGTACCCGCATTTATAATCCCAATACGGCACTAAAAACCACTATGTATATGTCACTACTTTTTGCTGTAGCTGAGCTAACGACAGTGAAACATGAGGATGATTATCCTCTGATTTTTGATGCTCCCACCTCATCGTTCACTGCTGCTAAAGAGAGTGACTTCTTTGGAGTAATTGGAGAAATAAACAAACAGACCATCATCGTCACAAAGAGTTTCTTAAACGAAAATGCCGATGGAACTTCATCAATTGACACAAAGCGTCTTAAAGCTATCAAGGGCAAGAAATACCATGTTAAAAAGAAACGTCCGTTTGATGACAAGAATTTGGCCACAATAGAAACTAGAATTGAACCCATAAACTAGAAAGGAGTGGAACATGGCAATAAGAAATAATAGATTCGACAATGAAAGATTTGTCTCTTTGTTTGAACTGTGGGGACGGAAGAATCCATCATACGAAAAACACTTCGAGGATGAGGTGATAAAGAAGCTGTGTGACTTCGGTAAAGGTACAAACGAGACCTCCGACTCAAAGGCAAAGGTTCTCGGTGCTGGATACGAGGTGCTAATCATGGCATTCTTTATCGGGCTTTACTCCAACAAGAAGTTGCCGCTGAACGAGGATTTGGATATCAAAGACCTGGGACAGCCTATCCAGTTTTGGGGCAATATCGATTCGAAGAAAGGCCGTCGGGCTTACCCCAGACTGAGAGAATATATGTTTATTGCATTGGTGGCTAAAACACCCGAAATAGACTGGTACGAACTTGACAAAGGCCGCTGGACTCCGAGCGAGACGGTGAACGCGTTGATAATGACCATGGAAGAATACATCAACTATGGCCTCACAGTCATCAAAGACAAAATGGATGAAGACGAGACCTATTTCATAAACCAGAATGCCTTCCTGAACATCATCCAAGACCTCACCTTCCCTAAGAATGACACCCTCTCCTCCAACGACGACCAACCTGAACCGTTAGATTGACGACTGAATATTGAAATAAAACCCGTATCTTTGCACCCGAAACAGAGATTGAAATATGGCACTACCGATTAACATAGAAGCATGGTGAGACCGTCAAATATCCGCAACACCCATTTCTCTCGCAATCCCAAAATAGCGGCATTTTTGAAAACCTACCATTATGTGAAAGAGTTTGGCGAGGGCATTGACCGTATCTTTCGTGAACAGGAATCGAACGGTGCGAAGGCTCCAACTTTTCGTACCGATGATTTTATACTGAGGATTACCGTACCAAAGGTAACAGAAAAAGTAACTGATAATCGTGAAAAGGTAGCAAAAAGAGTAGCAGAAAAAGTAACTGTAAGCGGCAAAAAGGTGGCAGAAAATGCTAACAAGTTGAGAGAAAAACGGCAACAGTTAGTAGAAAAGTCAACCGTAGAGGGTTTCAGGTTGACTGCAAACATATTGTCCATTCTTGAATTAATGATGGAAAATCCATATATATCAAGAAGAGAGATAGCAACAATCCTTGGTATCAGCGAAACGTCCATCTATCGTAATATAGAATCCATGCGTGGTAAATACCTCCGTCGTGTCGGCCCAGACAAAGGTGGCTTTTGGGAAATACTGATTGACTAACTGTCCGTAATGACAACCTCTCCAATCGTCAAACTGACAATTAAAATAAAACCCGTATCTTTGCACCCGAAATGGAGATTATTGAATGTGGGAATTCGTGAATGCGTTAATGTGGGAATACGTGAATGTGTAAGTCTTGAATGTGTAAATGCGTTAGTGTGAAAATGAGATGAATACAACTCTACCGATTAACAAAAACACTTAAGTGTTATGCCGACAGAAAAGACTAAACAAGGATATCTGGACTTTGACGAGTATATCGTTGCGAGCGAACCGCATAAGCGGGAACGGGCTGATGCATGGCGGGCGGCCATCGGCTTGCAAGCGGTGGACGGGCTACAGGTGTCGGAATACCTGAAGCAGACTGCCCGTCGCCATATAGAGGGGGAGATTTCCATCGACGAGGCAAAAGAACTGGTGAAACAATACTATGTCTCGGAGACTCAGCACGACGATGATGACGATGACAAGCAAGAGGCTGACCGCGTTTCGACAAATATCGCCAAAATCATCAACGAACGTGCTTTCACTTTCAGCACCACAGGCCTTATCTCTATCCATAGAAATCTCTTCAGCGGTGTGTTCAAACATGCAGGGCAACTGCGCGACTACGACATCACCAAGAATGAATGGGTGCTGCGGGGTGACACAGTGCTATATGGCCGTTGGCAGGACTTGCGGATGGCGTTGGATTATGACATCGAGAAGGAGAAACAGTTCGACTACAAGGGGCTGTCGATGGAAGAGGTGATTGCGCATCTGTCGCGATTTGTCTCCAGCATCTGGCAGACACACCCCTTCCGCGAGGGCAACACCCGTACTACCGCCGTGTTCACCATCAAGTATCTTCAAGCCATCGGCTTTAAGGCAGACAACCGTATGTTTGAGGAGCATTCGTGGTACTTCCGCAATGCGTTGGTCAGGGCCAACTACAAGAATGTGGCAAAAGGCATCAGTCAGGACGGCCATTATCTTGAACTCTTCTTCCGAAACCTGCTGATGGGAGAGAACAACGAGCTAAAGAACCGATACCTTTTGGTGAATCCACCTGAAGAGTGGAAAGAACCCGCAAGCACAGGACAAGCACAGGACAAGTACAGGACAAGTGAAGGACCATCGCCGAAGGATTGCCGAGGGGTCGCCGAAAAGTCGCAAGATAATCACAGGGCAAGTGCAGGACTGGTTCAAGATATGTTACACACCGACAATCCCAATATCCGAGACCTAATACGTGTGGTCGACAAGCAGGAACTGTCGGTGAAAGAAATGATGTCGGGTCTGGGGCTTAAAGGGCGAGACAATTTCTTGAATGTTTATCTGACGCCTGCTATTTCCGACGGATACGTCCGTCTGCTTTATCCCCAATCCCCTCACCATCCACGGCAGAAATACCTGCTGACAGAGAAGGGGATTGCACTCTATAATGAACTAACGAAAGAAGAATAGAATGTATTATAAATTAGATAATATGGAGTTAAAGTGGAAGTTAAAATGGGAGTTAAAGTGGACAAATGTGTTGTCGCAAAGGGTATTGTCCATTTTAACTCCCCATTTAACTCCTTTCTATTACTCCCTCTTTAACTCCCATTATCGTTACAACTTATTTTTTAATCATTAACTAAACAATGTCCTATGAACTCTATATCATTATTTTCTAAAAGGTTTTCGATAATTGCTATGCTGATGTTTTCACAGACGGCTTTCGCACAACGCACCGACAGCCTCAGGCTGCGGAGCGACAATATCGACGAGGTGCTGAAGGCTATGACCACCGAGGAGAAGTGCTACCTGTTGGTGGGTGGCGCGGGCATGGTGCCCGACGTTCCCAATGTGGCGGGCTACACACGCTGCATCCCCCGTCTGGGCATCCCCATGACGGCACTAAGCGACGGCCCCGCAGGGCTGCGCATCGACCCCACCCGCGAGGGTACCGACCAGACGTTCTACTGCACCGCATTCCCTAACGGCACGCTGACTGCCAGCTCGTGGGACCCAGCCATGGTGGAACGAATGACGCAGGCGATGGGCAGCGAGGTGTTGGAATACGGCGTTGACGTGCTGCTTGCCCCAGGCATGAACATCCACCGCAACCCGCTCTGCGGACGCAACTTCGAGTATTTCTCCGAAGACCCGCTGCTGTCGGGTCGCATCGCCGCGGCCTACGTGCGCGGAGTGCAATCCAAGGGGGTGGGATGCTCGGTCAAGCACTTCGCCGCCAACAATCAGGAGACCAACCGGCTGGAGAACGATGCCCGCATCTACGAGCGTGCGTTGCGCGAAATATACCTCAAGAACTTCGAAATCGCCGTCAAAGAGGGCCGACCGTGGACAGTGATGTCGTCGTACAACAAGCTGAACGGCGAGTACACCCAGCAGAGCCACCGCCTGCTCACCACCATCCTCCGCGACGACTGGGGCTTCGACGGCCTGGTGATGACCGACTGGGGCTGCAAGGACAGCACCGTCAAGGCCGCCAAGGCTGGCAACGACCTGATGGAGCCGGGACACCAGCGCGAGCGCGACAGGCTGATGGCCGCCGTGGAGAGCGGCGAACTCTCCCAGGCCGAACTCGACCGCAACGTGCGCCGTGTGCTTGAGTATATCGTGAAAACGCCTCATTATCGGAAATACCCCTATTCGAATCGTCCCGACCTTCAGGCCCATGCACAAGTGGCACGCCGCGCCGCTGAGGAATCCATCGTGCTGCTGCGCAACGAGGACGGAGCTCTACCCCTGAACGGCGGGGAATGCGTGGCCCTCTACGGCATCAGCTCTGTGGATTTCTTCGCCGTAGGCACTGGCTCGGGATTTGTTCATACAGCCCACGTCGCCAACATGCAGGAGGCACTGACAGCCGCCGGGTTCTTGTTGGACGAGGATTTGGCCAACTACTACCGCCATTGCTACGCCCTGCAGCAAGACAAGGAGCGGATGGAAGGCTCCGCCATCGACAAACGCCACCGCCCAGAACCCGAAGTCTCGGTGAAAGCCATCGAGCGGCAGGCGGAGACAAACGATGTGGCAATAATCGTACTGGGCCGCATCGCTGGGGAGGGTGCCGACCGTGTGGTGCATGACGACTTTGAGCTGACTGCCGCCGAACGCGAGCTTATTCAGAACGTAAGCCTATTCTATCACAAGGATGGCAAGCGTGTTGTGGTAGTGCTGAATATCGTGGGTGTGGTGGAAACTGCCTCATGGAAGGGACTTGTCGATGCCATCATCCTCCCCTGGACACCCGGACAGGAAGGCGCACATGCCGTTGCCGACATCATCAAAGGCACGGTGAATCCCTCTGGCAAGCTGCCGATGACCTTCCCCGCCAACTATATGGACATTCCCTCGGCCAAAAACTTCCCCTACCGATGGAACCCCTCGGGCAGGCATGGCACACGCCGCAATGTCGACTTCACCGAATACTGGGAGGACATCTGGGTCGGCTATCGCCACTTCCTGACACGCAATGTCGAGGTGTCGTACCCGTTCGGCCATGGTTTGAGCTACACCACATTCGACTACGGCCAACCCAAGGTGAAAGCCAGCGGGGACGGCTTCACCGCTACCATCACCGTCACCAACACAGGCAATGTGCCTGGCCGCGAAGTAGTGGAGCTCTATGTCTCTGCCCCTTCGGGCGGTTTAAAAAAACCTGACCGTGAGCTGAAAGCCTTTGCCAAGACCAAGACCCTCGCACCTGGCGAATCCGAGACGCTGACCATGACCGTAACAGCCTATGAACTCGCCTCCTTCAACGAGTCGACCGCTGCATGGGAGACCGCCCAAGGCACCTACAAACTGCTGTTCGGAGCCTCCGCCACCGACATCCGCCAGACGGCCTCCTTCAAAATGAAAAAGGCAATGGTCAGACCTGTTGCAAAGTGATTACTTGAATATGGGAATGTGATATTTTTTTGTAGAGGCTGTAAGAAAACAGCCTCTTTTTGCTACATACTCAATAATTGAGAAAAAAAGTGTACCTTTGCAAACTAAAAAACTCCATTATGAGAAGAGTAATCCTCCTGCTTCTGACCTTGGCTACAGCATTGACCGCCACGGCACAACATAACAAATGGGATCACCTCGACACCCTTATCGGTGAGAGCCAATACTCCACCGCCTACCTCTTGGCGATGAAGTATTTCAAAACGGCATTTGACAACTATCGGACTGCGTCAGCCGTCCCCTCTTTAGAGGGGTACCGCGAAGCGGGGGGGTATGTACTCACCGCAGCCTTCTACCTCACCACGCTCGACTATGCCTACAACAAGGATGCCATCGACTCCGCCATCAACCGCTACAGCCTCCTTGCCCGCAGGCTGCAAGGGGTGGACCGTGCCGTGGCCTACACCTTCCTGTTTGATTCCTACAGCAGGTATTACTCCGATCACAGCTGGTCCATCGACCACAACAAACCCTCCGACGACCCCAACTTGAAATACCCCCTCTGGCACCGCCAGCGCATGGTCGACAGCCTGATGACCTACGCCGACAGCGTGCTTGCCTACGCCAACCAACTCCGCACCACTCCCACCGAACCCTATCAACGGATTTTCCACAACGACAGCTCTGTCCGTCCTCCGCTCGACAACACCCTCTTGGGCATGATGGTGCAGACCCTGCTTGTCGCCCACTTCCATCAACTCCATTTCAACGACATGCCCGCCGACTACCGCAACAACCTCCTCAAACCCCTCCCCCTCTACTGCCAGACCCCCTGTCCCGACACCCTCACCTACCCCTTGTCACTCTACCACAACGTAGCAAAGCTTTATTTAATTGAAAATGGAGAATTGGATTACATACCCCGGCCTATCGGCAAACATCCACTGGAGGTTTGCTCCCCGTCTCAAGAGGGGACGCTGCCGCAGTCGGATAATTCTCAATTCTCAATTTTCAATTCCCAATTTGATATAGCCCTTTGGCTCGACCTGCTGCGGTACGAACTGCTATACTACGACAGCTGCTTCCTCCCCGCCCTCGACACCCTTGCGCAATTCTACCAGCCCCACCTTGTTACCGACGAGATGAAGGCGATGCTGAGCATGTACCGCGCCAAATATCTCAACATGAGCTCTCAGAAGGTACCAGCCGAGCAGCAGTGCCTCGAAACCGAACGCCTCTACCCCGGCACCTACGGAGCCCAACGCTGCCGGCTGATGCGCCTCTACGACATCTGCCTGCCCGAATACAAGATTGAATACAGCAACATCGAGTCGCCCACACGCAGCCGCATGGCCTATATCGAGACCCGTAACATCCCCCAGCTCCACTTCCGCATCGTTCAGCAAATCGACATCGACACCCTCACCGAACAGCGGAAACGCGACACCCTCATGAGCCTCACGCCCCTGCAGGAGTGGGTGCAACCCCTACCCAACGCGGAAGACCGCCGCTGGCACGAATACATCATCGCCCTACCCCCCATGCCCCAAGGCAACTACTACTTATTAAGTTATTCGGAGAAATCCGACAACTCCGATTATTCCAACTACCCCGGCACCCCAATTCTCAACTTTCAATTCTCAACTTTCAACTCCACCGATGCCACCTTCCTCACCTACTCCACCCCACCCACCAATGGTCGCCATTGGATTACCATCTCCTCAGGCCACCTGGTCGACCGCGTCACCGGCCAACCCATAAAGGGCAAACGGGTGACACTCCACGGCGAAGGCGAACTGACCGAACACAACTATCACCGCCGCTGCCGCACCGACAAGCAGGGCTTCTTCCATTTCTCCAACAAATCCTTTCTCGGCCTTATCGACTACGACCAACTCTCCGCACAAGTGGACGGCTACGAACACTTCTACAGCTCTTCTTATTATGGCAGAAGAAGTGTCTATACCGAAAGGCTCGACCGCACTGGAACCAAACACCTCAGCATCGTCATGACCGACCGTCCCATCTATCGGCTGGGCGACACGGTGCGGTTCTCCTGCGTGGCCTACCGCAGCCGCTTCTCGGGCAAGGCACAGCAGCAGCATCTCCGTCCCGCCAAGCATGTCAAACTCATCGCCACTTTCGGCGAAGACTACGACGAGAACGACACCCTCTACCTCACCACCGACAAGCACGGCCGCTGCTGGGGCGAATTCGTCATTCCTGCCGATGGGCGGAACGGAGAGTATGGCTTATACGTGAAGTCGGCCAACTATTACGACTATTGGGGCTACTATGACCATTATTACGATTCCAAAGTCATCACCGTGGAGGCATACAAGCCGCCCCACTTCATGGTGACGCTCTCCACCAAGCACGACAGCGCCACCACCGAGACGCGCCGTTTCGGCCAGCCCGTCACCGTCTACGGCACCGCCACCAGCTTCAGCGGTGCCCCCATGCAGGGAGCCAAAGTGGAGTGGGAAGTCTCGTGCGAGGAAATGGCCGACCCCTTCCAAGCCCACTCCGTCGCCAACGACTTCCCCTACAGCGACAGCCTCACCGTAGGCCCCGACGGCACCTTCCAATTCACCTTTGTTCCCGAAAAGGATGATAACTCAGCTCGCGGCAGCCGTCCCCTCTTTAGACGGGGAGCAAACCTCCAGTGGATGTTTGCCGATAGGCTGGGGTATGAAAAAAACTCTCACCTCTCAACTTACATCTACACCGCCTACGTCCGCGTCACCGACCCCGACGGCGAGCTCCACGAGCAGCAGCTCTCCTTCCACGTCAGCGAGGCCGACGGCTACTGCCTCCTCGTCGGCAACGACCTCAGCCACCTCTCCTTTGCCTACAACAACTTCGACGACCAGCCCCTCAAGGGTGCCGTCCGCGTCGAGCTGCAACAACTGCACCAGCCCGACACCGTCCGCACCCTCGACACGCTTATGAAAAAACACCCCAGAGCCAAATGGATAGGCTCACGCGAGGAGTTCCAACGCCGCTTCCCCTACCGTGCCTTCAGCCGCGAGGAGGGCGACCGCCACTCATGGCCCGTCGTCGCCACCCGTTTCAGCACCACCACCACCGAACGCACTCTCGCCATCCCCAACCTCCCCTCAGGCCTCTACCGCGTCAGATTCGACACCCCCGACGGCAACCACCACGACACGCTGGTCAACCATGTCGCCCCTCAGGGGCGCGTGACAGGCGACGACGTGGTCTTCCTGCGCACCACCCCCAAGAAGGATTGGAGCTCCTACTCCAACCGCCTCACCTGCCGCGTGGGCGACACCGTGCGCTTCGAGCTGGGCAGCGCCTACGGCAACCAGCCGCTCTACTACCGCGTCATCCATGCCGCCAAAATCTACCAGCGCGGCATGCTCATCCTCGACAGCTCCCGCACCACCACCCTCTCCATCCCCATCACCCAAAAGATGAAGGACGGCTGCATCGTGCAGCTCTCCGCCATACGCGAAGGCCGTCCCTTCGCCACCAGCTACCAAATAGCGGTAACCCAGCCCGACAAAATACTCAACGTCAGCACCGAGACCTTCCGCGACCACCTACAGCCCGGCGAACAGGAGCAATGGCGGTTCCGCATCACCAACTCCGACTCCCTCGGCACCGCTGCCAACCTCTGCATGACCCTCTACGACTTCTCGCTAGAACAATACCGCCATCATGATTACGGTTTCTGGCCCTGGTTCACTTCCTACCAGGCGTATTCTGCCAACATCGAATCCCCCAAACTCCTCACCGCCAGACCCTCCACGCTAAACACTCAACTCTCAACTCTAAACTCCAACCTCGCCCGTCCCCAGCTGGGATTCTCCCTCTTCGACCATACCGGATACCACAAGAAGCTGGCCTTCCTCTTCGGCTACGGCATTGTGAGAGGCACCATCACCGACACACGCACCAGAGAAGCTGTGCCCTTTGCCAATATCGTAGTCTTGTCAGACGGACGTCAGGTGAAAGGGACGCTGAGCGACATGGACGGTCATTTCGTCATCAAGGACCTCCTCCCAGGCCAATACACCCTCCAAATCGCCTGTGTCGGCTATCACAAGTTCACCTGCCCCATCGTCATCGACCGGGAGAGCTCGATAATACTGGAAATCCCAATAACACCCTCCGCCACCATCCTCGAATGCGTGGAGATAAAGGAATGCAGAGTACCCGTCATCGAAATCGGTGCCCCCGAAAGCGGCATGCGCATGTCCGCCGACGATATTGTCCGAATGCCGGGCACCAGCGTTGAAGAGATTGTCGCCTCCGTCGGCGGCGTAGGCACTGCCCGTGGCGAGGACGGCATGGTCACCCTGCAAGGCGGCGTGCGCAAACGCGCCGGTATCCAAGTGCCCAAGGATGCCATCGCCGAAATACCCGCCACGCTCAATTTCGACGGCTCCACCTCCGACGTGGCTCCCGCCATGCGCAAAAACCTCTCCACCCTAGCCTTCTTCGAGCCTGCCCTGCGCAGCGACAAGGATGGTCGCGTCTCCGTCACCTTCACCCTCCCCGATGCCCTCACCCAGTGGCAGCTCGGCGGCTTCGCCTGGACCGACCGCTACCAAATTGGTGCCATCAGCCGCACCGTCCAGTCGCAGAAGGAGCTGATGGTGCAGCCACTCATGCCCCGTTTCCTACGCCAAGGCGACACCATCGAAATCCGCGCCAAAGTCTCCAACCTCACCGACACCACCATGACCGTGAACGTACATCTTGAAATTGAAAGTGGAGATTTGGAGAACATACCCCGGCCTTACGGCCACCCCTCTCAAGAGGGGACGGCTGCCGCCCCATCCCCTCTTGAGAGGGGTGCCGCGATAGCGGCGGGGTATGTGCCAAAAAAACTCACCCTTCTCCCCAAAACCAGCAGCATCGCCTCCGCCCGCTTCGTCATCCCAGACAACTGGCACATCGCCAATTATAAAGTCTACGCCGTCAAGACCTCCACCACCGGCGGTCACCACAGCGACGGCGAGCAAGGCCGTCTGTCCGTCCTCTCCAACCGCGAGCGCATCACCACCAGCCATCTCCTCTACATCCCCGGCAGCCCCGACGGCAAGGAGATAACCCGCACCTTCGACATCACCCTGCCCGCCTCGGCACCGGGCGACTCCACCACCCTCTCCTTCACCCCCAACCCCATCCACTACGTCGTCGAGGCCCTGCCCCATTTCAAACGCTTCCTCATGCCAGGTCCCATCTACCTTGCCAACAGCATCTATGTCAACCAACTCACTGCGCTCCTCGACACCACTTCGCCTAAGCAGCAACAGCACCTCAAATCTCGCATCAAGACTGACCTCGACAAACTGCTCCACGAACAATCCTACAAAGGTGGCTGGAGCTGGATGCCCAACGGCAGACAGCCGAGCCGCTACGTCACCGAGGCCGTCATGCAACGTATTGCCAACCTGCCTATGGCCAATGCCAAGAATTACTATATCCGCGAAGCCTTGGACTACCTCGACCGCCTCATTGTCGAAGAGATGGAGCATTACCCGTCTGTCTCTGAACTCTCCTCCCTAGGCAGGATATTCCCCACTGGCTGCCTCTCGCTGCTCTACACCCGCAGCCTCTACTTCGGCGAAAAGCCCCTCAGCACGTGCGACAGCACCACCCAGCAGGCCTTCCGCTTCTTCTACAACCTCTATCGGATGCACCTCGACGAGCCCGTCTCGCTCAACTACCAAGGCCACCTCGCCCTACTCATGCTCCACATGGGCGACACCGCCGACGCCGTCCGCCTTGCCAACCGCATCAAAGGCACCTCTCACACCACCGACGACCTCGGCATGTACTGGAGAGACAACACGAGCGGCTACGGCTGGTACCAACGCCCCATCGAAACTGCCGCACTGTTGGTCGATGTCTTTGCCGACGTGCTGCACGACTGGGAGTCCGTCTGCCGCATCCAGCAGTGGATTCTCGCCTCTAAGCAAGGCACCGCCTGGCGCACCGACATGGCCACCGCCGCCGCCCTCCAAGCCCTCCTCCGCCAGCCCACAGGCCAAAAAATGGAGAGCGGAAAGGTCAGCATCAAACTAAACAATGAGGAACTGATTCTTGATAACAATACACCTGCGCCAGCCGTCCCCTCTTTAGAGGGGTGCCGCGATAGCGGCGGGGTATGTATACTCTATTTTCAACTAACCAACTCCTCCCCCCTCCCCGCCTGGGGCGCCCTCTTCCACAGCCACGACACCCACGTCGACAGCATCCAGTACAACGGCACCGGCATGAAGCTCCGCAAGACCCTCAGCCGTGTCAATGCCGACGGCAGCCTCACCCTCCTCAAGCCCGGCGACAAACTGAATGTGGGCGACCGTGTGCATGTGCACATCGACATCGACTGCCTGCGCGGCTTCGACAACATGGTGCTGCGCGACCAGCGTGCCGCCACCTTCGAGCCCATCAGCACCGCCAGCGGATGGCAGTGGAACGACGGCCTTCATTATTATGTGGACGTGCGCGACGAATGGACCGACTGCTACATCGACAACCTCCAACCCGACCACTACTACATGGAGTACGACCTTTGGGTGCGCCACGCCGGCACCTTTGCCAACGGCATCTGCACCCTGCAGAGCGTCTACGCCCCCGAATTCCGCGCCAACACCGACTCACAAACCATCCTAGTGCCATGAACATCGTACACCTGACCGACCTCGACCACCCCGGGGTGCTGCCCTACGCCCACCTCACCGAAGCCCAGCTGCGCAACCGCCTGGAGCCGGAGAAAGGCATATTCATCTGCGAGAGCCCCAAGGTCATCCGCGTGGCACTCGATGCCGGCTATCAGCCCCTCTCGCTCCTCACCGAAGAGAAATTCCTCGACACCCAAGCCGCTGATATCATCGCCCGCTGCCCCGATATGCCCGTCTACACCGGCAGCCGTGAACTGCTCGCCTCGCTGACGGGCTACGAGCTCACCCGCGGTGTGCTATGCTGTATGCATCGACCCCAACTGCCCACCGTCGAGGTGCTGCTCGCCGATAGGCCATCCCGCGTAGCACTGGTGGACAGCGTGGTCAACAGCACCAACACCGGGGCCATCTTTCGCGCCGCCGCCGCCCTAGGCGTCGACGCACTCCTCCTCACCCCCACCTGCTGCGACCCCCTGAACCGCCGCAGTGTGCGCGTGAGCATGGGCACCGTGTTCCAACTGCCGTGGACCTATATCCCCGCATGGCCCCATCCTGCCACCGAATTGTTCCACACCCTTGGCTACAAGACCGTCGCCCTAGCCCTCACCCCCGATGCCGTCGCCATCGACGACCTGCAGCTCAACGCCGAGCCCCGCCTCATCATCGTCATGGGCACCGAAGGCGACGGCCTCGACCGCAGCACCATCGACGCCTGCGACTACCACGCCATCATCCCCATGAAGCGCGGGGTGGACAGCCTCAACGTCGCCGCTGCAGCCTCAGTAGCTTTCTGGCAGCTCCGCTCCCGCCCCTAGCACACCCCTATCTTCCACCGTAACAACCCTTCACACACACTCCCACTCCACCCACCCTGTCGCCTGCCTAACTCCCTCCAACTCCCCATTTTCCTTATACCGATAACACCTAGTTCTTCGCTATTACAGCGATGAACGAGCAATGAAGGACCGATAATGAAGCAGAAAATGGTGAGAAGTACGAGGGTTTGGAGGACTAGAAATTCCAGCCCAGCTTTTGATGGATGGCGGTGAAAAAGGTTTGGCGGTGGAGACGCACGAGACGGACAGTGAAGGGGGCGCGGGAGAGCATGATTTCGGTGCCGCAGGCGAGATGGAGCTGCTGCGAGTCGGCACTGAGGTTGAACTGCGGCGAGTCGGCACCGGCATTGACGGAACCGGAGTGGGTGACGAGGCGCAGGTGCGCGCTGTCGGGCACGATGATGGGGCGCAGGGTGAGATTGTGGGCGGCGATGGGTGTGATGACGAAGCAGCCGCTGTCGGGCGTGAGGATGGGGCCGCCGCAGCTGAGGGAGTAGGCGGTGGAGCCGGTGGGGGTAGCGACGATAAGGCCGTCGGCGGCGTAGGTGGCAACGAAGTCGCCCGCGACATAGAGGTCGGTGCGCAGCAGGGGGGCATCGTCGAGGCGATGGAGGCATACCTCGTTGAGCGCGAAGAGAGTACCGGCAGCCGAATCGGTCGATATTTGCAGGAGGGTGCGGGGCTCGAGGGTGTAGCGGCCGCCAAGGATGTCGTCGACGAGAGTGTCGATGTCGTCGCGTCCGGCGGTGGTGAGGAAGCCGAGATGGCCAAAGTTGATGCCTAGCACAGGGATGTCTCTGCCCGCAATCAGGTGGACGGAGCTGAGCAGGGTGCCGTCGCCACCGATGGAGAGGAGAAAATCGTAATGGATGCCGACGGGCAGGGTTTCGGACACCTCGTCGGTTTCGACACCGCTGGCGTGCAGACGGTCGATGAGTGTCAGCAGTTGTTGGCGCAAAGAGGGTTCGAGATGGCGGACGTAGAGGGCAATTTTCATTTGAAACTAAAAGCTAAAAGGTAAAAACTAAAAACGTATTGCTGATTCGTTAATGAAGAAGGAGGACGGTGCCGGTGTAGAGTTTCTCGGAGCCGTCGGCGTGGCGGCAACGTGCCTGGTAGACATATACCCCCTGCGGGAGGGGACTGCCCTGGAGGTCGGTGCCATCCCAACAGTCGGTGAGGAGTGAGGTGTGGAACAGGTGGATGCCAAGACGGTTGTAGATGTCGAGGCTGTAGCCTTCGGCGAGGGGTGAGAGGTAGTGGGGGCAGAAGCGACCGTTGTCGGGGTCGCCGTAGATGATGGCGTTGGGGAAGTAGGCATCGGGATGCGACACGTCGGGCAGGAGCAGCTGTACCGTGTCGGAATACTTAATCCACT
>JAEEGH010003366.1_pt1 | contig 42125 bp, 38 predicted proteins | sample 9134181 | NCBI WGS metagenome assembly JAEEGH01 (sample SAMN16246544, study PRJNA631951) | gut metagenome | biome: gut microbiome; feature: rumen; material: DP-attached | host: Bos | place: Iran: Karaj | collected 2018-10 | reverse complement strand
AACAAAATAAAGGTCATGAAACGAAATGCATACGGATTCAGAGATGACAGGTATTTTACACTCAGGCTCTATGCACTACATGACTGCCGCATCACTCGAAATGTCGGATGAACCCTTTATTTGAACCGCAATTAAAGTTTATTTGATGATGAAAAGATATTGATTTGAAGGAAATTCTCTAGATTTTTTCTTTCAAATCAATATCTTTTGCCCGGCTTTTGCGCTTCGGAAGCCATTTTTCTGCGCTTTTTAGCCCGTTCATTTTCCAGATTGCGAAAACCCGTTGTAAGATGTTTTTCACGAAATAGCTTCGCCGAAAAGGGTGGCACTGGTGCTGCCGGTGATGCGCACGCGGACGCGCTCGCCGATGTGATGACCGGCTTTGTCGAAGACCACCATCTTGTTTTGCTCGTTGCGGCCGCAGAGCTGTTCGCGGCTGCGCTTGCTGAAACCTTCCACAAGCACCTCAAACTCACGGCCTTCGTCTTCGCGGTTCCGCTGGGCTGAAATCTCCGTCTGCAGGGCAATGAGTTCGTTCAGGCGGCGAATCTTCTCTTCCTCGGGGATATTGTCGGGCAGATGGCGGGCGGCAAAAGTGCCGGGACGCTCGGAATATTTGAACATAAAGGCGGAATCGAAACCCACCTCGCGCACCAGCGAGAGCGTCTGCTGGAAGTCTTCCTCGCTCTCGTCGTGATAGCCCACAAACACATCGGTAGTGATTCCGCAGCCGGGAATGATGCGGCGGATGGCCTCTATCTTCTGCAGATAGTCCTCGCGGGTGTATTTGCGGTTCATCAGTTTCAGTATACGGTTGCTGCCGCTCTGTGCGGGGAAATGGATATGGCGGCAGAGGTTGGGCTCCTCGGCAATAGCATGGAGTATGTCCTCGGTCATGTCCTCGGGGTTGGAGGTGGTGAAGCGAACGCGCATCTCGGGAACCTCGCGGGCAACGAGGCGGAGCAGTTGGGCGAAGGAAGTTTGGGTGTTGGGTGTTGGGTGTTGGGTGTTGGATGACAGACTTAGCCCATAGCTGTTCACGTTCTGCCCCAGAAGCGTGACTTCCTTGAAACCACGGTCGCGGAGGTCGCGCACTTCGCGGAGGATGCTTTCCACGTCACGGCTGCGCTCACGGCCACGGGTGAAGGGCACAATGCAATAGTGGCAGAAGTTGTTGCAGCCGCGCATGATGCTGACAAAACCGCCAATCTTATGTCCCAGGCCAATGCGCTGGGGAATCACGTCGCGATAGGTCTCGGTCGTGGAGAGTTCCACATTGATGGCCTTGTGCCCAAGCTCTGCCTGTGCCACCAGGTCGGGCAACGTGAGGTAGGCATCAGGTCCGGCCACGAGGTCGCAGTGATGATTCTCCAAAAGGTCCTCCTTCACGCGCTCAGCCATACAGCCGAGAACGCCGATGATGAGGGGGTTGGGCGTTGGGTGATGGGTGTTGGATGCTTCCCGCTTCTTTTTGAGGGCAGCCAACACATCCAGTCTGTGGTATATTTTCTGCTCGGCATTGTCGCGCACCGAACAGGTGTTAAGAAAGACGGCATCGGCCTCTTCCACCGTTTCACAAACTTCATAGCCAGCCATCTGCATCACCGAGGCCACCACTTCCGAGTCGGCCACGTTCATCTGGCATCCGTAGGTTTCAATATAGAGTTTCTTCATAATCATTTATCTTTCATATTTGCTGTTGCCAAATACAGTCCCCAGAAGAACAGCGTGCCCGTAACAAGGCCTGCAATGACGTCAACGACATAGTGGGCCATGATGTACACCGTGGAGAGACACAGCAGCACATAGAACGGAAGCATCCAGAGGAGCAGCCGCCGGCTCTTGGCCTTCCAGGCCAGCCACATCAGTACGGTGGTGATGCCCACATGACTTGAGGGGAAAGCGGCCGTGGGGCGCTCGCCGGCATCGTGGGTGTCGACGACCATCTGATAGAAAAAGCCGTCGGTATAGCCCGGGGTGGGCAGCATTTCCTGATGGAAGTTGAAGTAGTTTCCCAGATTGGGGAACACGCCGCGCGCAATATCGTCGGTGCCGACCGCCAGATAATAGAACATGGGGCCGGTGACGGGAACCATAATAAAGATGACGTAATAGATAAAGAACGAGGTCAGCACGATGAAGGCACAACGGCCGAAGTCGGCATAGCGCATGAAGAAATAGTAGATCTCGACCAGCAGTATCAGCGGGAAATACGACACGTAGCCCAGGCACATCAGTTCGGAGAACACCATGTTGGAACACTTTTCGGCAAACAGCAGGGCGGGCTGACAACCGAAGAGCTGCTGTTCCCAACCGGCGAACACATGGTCGAGATTGGGCAGCATGCGGTTGATTTCGTAGGTGTCGGGATACCACCACGACAGCAGCGACATCTGCACGACCACGCGCAGCAGGCGCGTCATCCGGCAGGGCACCATCCGATAGACGGCCCACATGAGCAGGGTGGTGACGGCAATATGCACGCGCCCCCATATCATGGCGTTGGGGTTCTGCACCTTGGTGTAGCAGAACAGGATGACCAGCAGCGTGAGCAGCAGGTAGCCGAACATCACCCACTCCAAGGCCATCAGTCCCTTCTTGGGCTTCTTCTCTATCTTGAAAAGGTCTTTTATCTTAAATTTCATCTATTCTTTTTTCTGACTATTACAGCCATCCGTTTTCCTTATACCAGCGGATGGTCAGGCGCACGCCTTCATCGAGCTGGAACTTCGGCTCAAAGCCCAGTTCACGGCGCGCCGGCCCGATGTCGCAACGCCAGTTGCGCTGCTTCATGATGTGGTATTTATCGTTGTTCAGGGCCGTCACCTTGCCGGTGATTCTGCCCACGTATTCACCGCAGAAGGTGATGATGCGCAGCAGCCATAGCGGTGCCGTGATGCGTATCCACCAGGGATTGCCCAGTTCGCGGCGGATGAGGTCGCTGAAAGCCGACGAGCGATACACCTGCCCGTCGCTGAGAAAATACTTCCTTCCGGGCGCTCCCTTCTCGAGTGCCAGGAAGATGGCCTGCACCACGTCGAGCACATATACGAAGGTGATGTCCTGCGGCTTATAGCCAACGGCAAAGTCGGTGTGTGCCTTAATGCTCTTGGCCATCATGAAATAGTCGCGCTCACGCGGTCCGTAGACGCCTGTTGGCCTGAGGAAAACAACAGGCAGCCCCGCCGCCGCACCGTTGCCGCCGGGTGTGTTGCGGTCAGTCTGCAACATCCCCTCCAGCCACTGCTCAGCCTCGAGCTTGCTCTTGCCGTATTCGGTGTTGGGCTGTGGACGGTCGGTTTCCAATATTTCCGTATAGGGCTGCTCTTCGCGCACAGGTCCGAAGACGCTGAGCGAGCTCAGATAGACGAACTTACGGAGCGGCATCTCCAGGCGCAGCAGGGCGTTCACCAGGTTTTTCGTGCATCCCACGTTGACGCGACGGAAATCCTCGCGGTGCAGACTCTTGGTCACACCGGCGGCATGCACCACGTAGTCGAACCGCAGGCCGCGCATCTTCTCCGTCAGATCGTCTTCCGACGACATGTCGGCCTCGATGAAACGGATTCGCCCGTCGGTAAGCCACTTTCGTGAACTGCTCTTGCGCAGCAGTACCCACACGTCCATATCGCGCCGCAAAGCCTCGTCTACGATGAAGCCGCCGATGAAGCCTGTGGCACCCGTTATCAATATGTTACTCATTTCGGGGGCAAAGTTATAGAATTTTTCCGAAACAAAACTTAAAACTACGGTTTTATTTTGATTTTCCGTACATTTGGATTACCTTTGCAGCCAATGAGAAAATTGGCGCTGATGCTGCTCGCGGTGCTGCCGCTGATGTGCTGGGCACAAAAGGACAGGCCGGGCCATGTGAACCCCGAAGACTTGGAGGTTGACATGGACAACCCCACGTTTGTGCCCATGGTCAAGGTGAGCAAGGTGCTGAAAGACGGCGACAGCATACAGTATGTGGAGTTCAACAACGTGTATGTCTATGGGCAGCCCGTGTTCAAGAACGAGAAAGAGCGCCAGAAATACAACCGCCTGGTCTATAACGTGAAGAAGGTGCTGCCCATCGCCAAGGAGGCCAACCAGATTATCATCGAGACCTACGACTACCTGCAGACGCTGCCCGACAAGAAAGCCAAGGACCAGCACATGAAGCGCGTGGAGGAAAGCATCAAGAAGGAATACACGCCCAGAATGAAGAAACTGTCGTACAGTCAGGGCAAACTGCTCATCAAGCTCATCTATCGCGAGTGCAACTCGTCGAGCTATCAGCTCATCCAGGCCTTCCTCGGTCCGGTGCGTGCCGGTTTCTACCAGGCCTTTGCCTGGACGTTCGGCGCCTCGCTCATGAAGGAATACGACCCTGAGGGCGTTGACCGGCTGACGGAAAGGGTGGTCAGACTGGTGGAATCGGGACAGCTCTGAAAACAAAAGGCAGGGAAAAATCTCACGACTTCACCCTGCCCTATTTTAAACAAACTTATATAATACAATCCATTAGGTCTTGGCATGATACTCCAAGAATTCCCCTGAAATCCCAGAGCTTTCGTAAACAACGTGAAAAGAATGTGCCGCGCCCATAATCCCGTGGACAGCGTAATCTTGCAATGAGTGGCAGGTTTCCTGACTTGTTCCCGGAAATGCACCTTCCCGCCGCGAGCGGCAGTGGTTTTCCTGCTTTTCCGATAATGGAACTTACAGTAGCGGGTACTGCTCTGGATTCTCACCAGATTCCCTTTTATGCCGCGGCTGAGAGCCGTTGCATCACCATTCGAGGGCAAAGATACAACTTTTTCACTTTATCTGCAAATAAAAACAGGAAATTTCATTATCTTTGCAACAGATTTAGGCAAAAACAATGAAAACAAAATTCATACTGCTCTTTCTGCTCTGCCTCGCAATGGCAGCATGCCGGAAAGCGCCGGGAGGCCAGACAGCCACCCACGAGGGCGATACCATCCGGCTGAAATATGCCCAGAAACTGACCATCGTCAGGCATAAGGAATACACCGAAGTGAAGCTGTCGGACCCATGGAACATCGGCAAAACGCTCCACACCTATCTGCTCGTTCCTGCTGATGCCCAGTTGCCGGGACAGATGCCTCAGGGCACCGTCATACGGACACCCATCCGGCGGGCAGTTATCTCCACCAGCGTACATTGCGGACTGGTCGACCAGCTCGGACAGCGCGATGCGGTGAAAGGGGTGTGCGACGTGCAGTACATCCACCTGCCTTGGATGCAGGAACGGGTAAAGAACGGGCAGGTCAAGGATTGCGGCAGTGCGCTGCAGCCCACGCTCGAGACCATCATCGACCTGCAGGCCGACGCCATCTTCCTCTCACCTTTCCAGAACAGCGGCGGCTACGGACGACTCGAAAAGATTGGCATCCCCATCGTGGAAATGGCCGACTATATGGAGACCTCGGCACTGGGACGCGCCGAATGGATGCGTTTCTACGGAATGCTCTTCGGTGCCACCGGGCAGGCTGACAGCCTTTTCGGAGAAGTAGAGAAAAACTACCTGAGCCTAAAGGACAAAGCCGCCAAGTGTTCGACGGTCGCACCATCGAAGAAACCCTCAGTCCTCATGGACAAACTGACCGGTCCCGTGTGGTATGTGCCCGGCGGGAAAAGCACCATCGGGCGCATGATTCTTGATGCCGGAGCAGCCTATCCATGGTCGGACGACGGGCAGAGCGGTTCGCTGCCACTGCCCTTCGAGAGTGTTTTCGAGAAAGGATTGAACTGCAACGTATGGCTCTTCCGCTACAACTCGCCGCAGGCCATCACACCGCAGGCGCTGCTCGCCGAGCATAAAGGCTACAGCCAGTTCAAGGCTTTCCGTGAGGGCGAAATCTACGGCTGCAACACGGCTACCTCCACCTTCTACGAAGACACGCCCTTCCATCCCGACCTGCTGCTGCGCGACTTCATCACCATCGCCCACCCGGAACTCGGACTTGGCGACCCGCAATATTTTATTAAGGTGAAAAAATGAGAACCAGATACTTCCTTGGCTTCAGCCTGCTCATCGTATTGCTCTTTGCCGTCAACCTCGTGGTGGGTGCCGTCGACATCCCTGCCACCGACGTGTTCGGCATTCTTTTCGGAACCAAGACCGACGCGCCACCCTCATGGCAATACATCGTCATGCAGAACCGTCTGCCCCAGGCCATTACCGCCATGCTCTGCGGTGCCTCGCTTGCCGTGAGCGGACTGATGCTTCAGACGGCTTTCCGCAACCCGCTGGCAGGTCCCAGCATTTTCGGTATCAACAGCGGCGCCTCGCTGGGCGTAGCTCTGGTGATGCTGCTCATGGGAGGCAGCATTTCGGCAGCCGGATTCTCGCTCTCGGGATTCATGGCCGTGCTCTTTGCAGCCTTCGTGGGCGCCATGCTGGTCATGGCACTCATTCTGGCATTTTCAACACTCGTGAAAAACAATATCATGCTGCTCATCATCGGCATCATGATCGGCTATATCTCTTCTTCCGCCATCTCACTGCTTAATTTCTTCGCAACGGAAGAGGGCGTACAGTCGTATATGGTATGGGGATTGGGCAACTTCGGCGGCGTCACCATGGAACAGATGCCTGCCTTTGCCATCATCAGTCTGCTGGGACTCATCGGTTCGCTGCTGCTCATCAAGCCCCTCAACGCCTTGTTGCTGGGCGAGCAATATGCCGAGAACCTTGGCATCAATACCCGACGGACGCGCAACTGGCTGCTCTTCGTGACTGGTGTACTTACCGCCATCACCACGGCCTTCTGCGGTCCTGTGGCTTTCATCGGACTTGCCGTTCCCCACATTGCCCGTATGTTCCTCGGCACCGAGAATCATCAGCTGCTCATGCCGGCCACTATCCTGACGGGTGCTGCCATTGCCTTGGTGTGCAACATTATCTGCGTATTGCCAGGCGACAAAGGCATCATCCCCCTCAATGCCGTGACGCCCATCATGGGTGCCCCCGTCATCATCTACGTCATCCTTAAGCAGCGGGCCCATTAAGAATGGAGAATTGATAATGTAGAATTATGATTACCTGGCAAGCCGTCAGGTGTTCTGCGGTCGCACCGCAGAAAAATCCTGCAAACAGTAATCATAATTCTACATTCTCAATTCTACATTCTACATTTTCTTATCGTCCATTCTCCGATATAATCCAGCCAAGATGGTGCCGCTGATGCTGTGCCATGCACACGAAATGGCACAGGGCAATACCGACAGGGGCTGCGCGGCAAAGAACGTACCGGCCAGCACCGTGGCCAGTCCCGCATTCTGCATGCCCACCTCAATACTGATGGTGCGCTTCTTGGCCGTATTGAAACCGGCCAGACGACCTGCCACCCATCCCAGCAGATACCCCAGCGAATTATGGCAGAACACCACGGCAAAGGTCCAGATGAACAGCATGAAGCCGCGCTCCACCAACGGGTCATGAACCGTAGAGATAACACCGCCCACGATACAGGCCAGCAGGATGACCGAAGTGCCGGGCATCAGCGCCTGCAGCGTCTGGAAACTCTCCCGCTTGCTGTAATAATAGTTCAAAATGCAACCCAGCGCAATAGGCAGAATCGTCACAATCAGGATATTCAGGAACATGCCCACCGTATCGATTTCGATGATGGCACCCGCCGTCAGCTGCATCAGCAGGGGTGTCATCACTGGCGCCAGAACGGTTGAGGCGCAGGTCATTCCCACCGAGAAAGCCACATCGCCATGACAGAGATACGACATGATGTTGCTGGAAACGCCTCCCGGACAGCAGCCCACCAGCAGGATACCCAGCGCCAATGCCGGTTCCAGATGCCATACATGCACCAGCAGGTAAGCCACTCCCGGCATAATCACGAACTGCGCCACGGCCCCCACGAGAAAATCCCAAGGCCGCTGCAGCACCACCTTGAAGTCCTGTGTGGTCAGCGTCAGTCCCATCGTCAGCATAATCAGTCCCAGAATCACCGTCTGCGTATTCCCATGCACCCATTTGAAAATCTCGGGCAACAGAAACGTGATGACGGCTACGGCGATGATGAATGCCGAAGCATGTTTGGCGAGCCACTGGCTAAGCCTCTGTAACGATTGTATCATATTCCGTTGATATTCATGAAAATCGGCTGCAAAGTTAGTGCAAATTTTTGATTGGGCGAAGAGAAAGAGAACCGATTCTCTTTTTTGAACGTGAAAAAATTATGTAAATGAGAGGAATAACAAAATATACATTATTTTTTCCAGAACAAATTAAATGCATTTCCTTTGGCGGTCTCGTGGATTTTTTGTTATTTTGCAACGCTAAAAATTTAAATCATGATGAAGAAAATGCTATTCCTTATGCTGATGGTGGGCACATGGACCTGTGCATCAGCTCAGACAAAGAAAGTGTCGGTGCTCGGCGACTCGTATTCAACGTTTATCGGCGTCATTCCAGCCAACTACGCTTCGTTCTATCCCAACGACCGTAACGACGTGACGGAAGTGGAGCAGACCTGGTGGAGCCTCTACACGAAGGCCAAGGGCTACACGCTTGAGAAAAACGATTCGTGGGGCGGCACAACCATCTGCGGAACGGGATACGGCCGTATGGACACCTCGCGCAGCAACTTCATCTCGCGCGTGGACAGTCTGGGCAACCCTGACATCATCTTCGTCTTCGGCGGCACCAACGATGCTTGGGCCCGCGCTCCCATAGGCGAATACCAATATTCGGACTGGACAAAGGAGGACTGCAAAAGTTTCCGCCCCGCGCTGGCCTGTCTGATTGACTTGCTCCAGAAGCGTTACCCCCAGGCAAAACTCTGCTTTATCCTGAACTCAGAACTGAGTGAGGAGGTCAACGAATCGATGCGCGAAGTGTGCAAGCACTACGAGGTGCAGCTCGTGGAACTCCATGATATCGATAAGCAGAACGGCCATCCTTCCATCAGTGGCATGAAGAGCATCTGCGAACAGCTGCTGGAAGCCGGTCTGTAAAGATAATACGGAATCCATGGAAATAAACTGGGAAGACGGGTCCACCGTCAAAGTGCGTGTGGAGGATGGGGAAACCGTGGTGATTTCTGCCAACAAAGAGGGGCTGCTCTCACTGGCAGGGCAACTGGCGGACTTGGCAAACGAGAAAACCGGATGCCACATCCACTATGATGCGTATAACTCGCTGGAGGACGGCTCTTCCGAACTGATTATCGAGAAGATTGAATAAACACGACACTATGGAACAGACCGAAAGAATAATGGAAATGGAGCGACGCATGGAAAGCGCCGCAAAAGCAGTGATGGAGCTCTCGGCGGCACTCGACAACTACGAGGAGGCGCAGGAGGCCATCGCCGCGCTGGACGCTTATTACGGCAGCGAGGAATGGAAGCAGGACTTCGCCGACGACGAGGCCGGACGACTGCCGGCAGACCTGAAGCGCGGCGTGCTCTCGGAGGATGGCATCTGGAACCTGCTGTCGGATGTAAGCGAACTGAATCTCCGCATACGAAAATTTTTTAAGAAATAGTATGTTTGTCTGAAAAAATATCGTATATTTGCAACCGGTAAATCAAGCTATTCACCCTTAAAAGAGAAAACTATGGATTTCGGTAAATTATTATTAAAGGTTGTGGATGTCGCCAAGGACTATCTTGAAGACAAACAGAAAAGCGCAGAACCAGTACGGGAGGCACGCCCCACACAGCGTGCGGCTGCCCAGCCGGTGAAAAGGGAAAAGACCGACGCTGAATGGGAAGCCTATTTCAGGGACATCCTGCAGAGTGAATTCTCGTCGTACTCGATTCGCGAGAAAGTGCCGGTGACGGATTTGGCAGGATTTGCCAGCGACGAAGCCCAGCTCTATACGACACGTCCCACCCAGGTGTACAAGGCCGAATGGGGCCAGCCCTTCACCTTCGTGCTCGAATCGGACGGCACACCCAAGGCAGTGGTGATGCTCGGCAAAGGACACAGCCACGACGAGAACGTGAAATATCTGGTGACGAGGATGTATGCCGAGAAGCTGAATCTGCCCTACATCAACTTCTACACGCAGATGCCCAACGAGAGGAACTATGTGATTGGGCGCATCCGCAAGTTCCTGGAGTGATGAGTGTTGGGTGATAGGTGTTAGGTGTTGGTGGTTCCTGAAACTTATTATCTTAAACAACTAAAAAATTAAAAATTGAAAAAGGGGATGCAGTCAACGACTGCGCCTGCAAAGGAGGCAGCCTGTCCGCATTTCAATGTTTTGCAGGTAACAGGACAAGGTATCCTCTCGTGAACCGCAAATTTGCGGATTCAAAATCCTTCCCCTTTTTCTTTTTATTATAATGGAGAGCATTCTGACGCAACTTACCCGGCAGGACACGTGGGAGGAGTTTCTTGCCTACCGGCTGATGAAAGGCCGTTTCAACTGGCATGAGTTCCACGAAGCCGACAGCTATGTGGAACGGGAAGCCTATCTTCCGCTGGCCCGAAAGATTCTACAGGGTGAAGGCTTGGGCATTCCCCAAAAGAAAAACGTCAACAAGATGGGGACGGGCAAGAAACGGGTGGTTTACAGCTTCGCGCCCGAAGAGATGACGGTTCTGAAACTCATTGCCTTCAAGCTCTACGACTACGACGGATGGTTCGCGCCCAACTGCTATGCGTTCCGCAGGGGCATGAAGGCCAGTGATGCCGTCTTCGATATCATCCGGGCCATCGGTGAGCAGGAAATGTGGGCCTACAAACTCGACATCCACGATTATTTCAATTCCATTTCCACAGACATCCTGCTACCGATATTGGCTGAGATGATGGCCGACGACCTGCCCCTGTATCGCTTTTTCGAAAAGATGCTGACCGAGAAGGGCGCCATTTACAACGGCGAGACCATTCACGAAGACCACGGCGTGATGGCAGGCACGCCCACGTCGCCTTTCCTGGCAAATGTATACCTGAAAGCCGTGGACAAGTATTTCCATGACGCCAATGTGACTTATGCCCGCTATTCCGACGACATCATCATCTTTGCGCCTGACCGTGAGATGCTTTGTGAACATAAAAGCCGTATGGCGGAATTTCTGAAAGAATACCGCCTTGAAATGAATCCCGACAAGGAGAGAATCTATTCGCCCGATGATGCCTACGAATTCCTCGGATTCAAGTGCCACGCCCACGACATAGACATCTCGGAAGCAACCAAAAGGAAGATGAAGGGCAAAATCCGTCGGGCCACGAAGAGACTGATGCGCTGGAGCAACAAGAAGAACATGGAACCCGAAAAAGCGATGAAGGGACTCATCAACCATTTCAACCGTGTGTTCTTCGAGAACGGCGATACGGAATCGCTCACATGGTCGAGGTGGTTCTTTCCCGTCATCAACCATACCGACGGACTGAAGGAGATAGACCATTACCTCCAACAGAACATCCGCTTTCTGAGCACAGGAAAACACAACAAGACCAATTACAAGACAGACTACGACAAACTGAAACGGTTGGGGTACAAGAGTCTGGTGAACGAGTTCTACAAATACAAAAACATCAAGTAATCCTTGAGAGTTTTCAAGGGAGACCATCATTGTTGTTTTGTTGTTCGAAAAAAACTTGAAATGTTTGGAAGTTATAAATAAAACACGTATCTTTGCCGCGATATGAACAGTAAGTTTCGTTCTTTTTCCAAGCGACTGACACACCGTATCGTGCTTGCCCTGATACTGACACTTGCGGTGATTTTTGCCATTTTCTACTATATGGCTGTAGGAATCACCAAAATGCTATATGAGGATGGTATCTATAGCATCATGGACGTGCAGAGCGAGATCGTAGAGAAGATGCTCTATGGCGTGGAACTGTCGGTCTGTAGCAGTGTCAGCGGTATTGAAAAGGCATTGGCCAGACCGGAGACCATGTATGCGACCTTGGAAGAGGAACTGAACAACCACCCCCACATCGCAGGATTCTTCACGGCCTTCAAGGCGGAATACTATCCAGGTCAGGGGCGGTGGTTTGAGCCTTATGCCGTGCGCATAGGTGACTCGATCGTCCAGAAGCAGGTGGGAAGCCAGGTCCACGACTACCTGAAAAGCGAGTGGTATCAGAAAGCGCTGCAGAACGATAACGGCTACTGGTCGGAACCTTATATGGACGATACGGGGACAGGGCTCCCCCTCTGCACCTATGCCATCCCCCTGCGTGATGCCAAGGGGCGCAAGGTAGGCGTGTTCGGAGCAGATGTGTCGCTCGACTGGCTACACCAGGAGTTGCAGAAAATAGATGAAAAGGCGAACACCAAGCGCATGGGACTTGACAAGAACGCCCGTTCCAAGGCCTATACCTTTATTGTAGGCCCCGACGGCACCTATATCGTGCATCCCGACAAGTCACGGATTCTGAAAGACAAGTTCTCGGCCATTGACTTCACTAAGAAAAAGGAAGGCAAACAAGAGGTGGAACTTGACGGGAAGCAGGTTTACGTATTCTATGAGGACTTGCACAACACAGGATGGACCATGGGTTTTGTGGTCAACAAAAGACTGATATGGGTACCTGTGATATTCTTTGGCATCATCATGGTGTTGGCGATGGCATTGGCATTACTGGCAGTCTATATCATCAGCCGCCTGACCATCCGACGCTCCACGAAACCCCTTCAGGCACTGGCCTTCAGTGCCGAAGAGGTGGCTAAGGGCAACTTCAGTACACCGCTACCCGTACTGCGCCATCATGATGAAATCTATCAGTTGCGCGACTCGTTTGCCAACATGCAACTGTCGCTGGCCAGTTACATAGAGGAACTCAAGAAAACAACTGCCGAAAAAGCCTCCATGGAGAGCGAACTCACCATTGCCCGTGATATACAAATGTCCATGATACCTAAGAGATATCCTGCATTTCCTGAACGTGAGGACATTGATATCTATGGCTCGATGACACCCGCCAAGGAGGTGGGAGGTGACCTCTACGACTTCCTTATCCGCGACAACCGCCTCTACTTCTGTATAGGTGATGTTTCGGGAAAGGGTATTCCCGCAGCCTTGTTGATGACCGTCACCCGCAATCTCTTCCGCACCCTCGCCAATGAGGAGCAGTGCCCCGAGCGCATGATGAGCCGCATCAACACATCCTTGTGCGACGGTAATGATACTGGATGGTTTGTCACCATGATTATCGGTGTGCTCAACCTGCAGACCGGACACCTGACCTATTGTAATGCTGGCCATATACCGCCATTGCTGATGGGCAACGAAGTGAGCCGGTTGCCACTGAAGCCTATCTTGGCGGCAGGCTCGCTGGAGTTCACTTCCTATACGGCTATGGAAACCACGCTGCTGCCGCAGACCACCCTTTTCCTCTTTACCGACGGACTGACGGAAGCCAAGAATACTGAAAAACTAATGTTTGGAGATGACCACACACTGCAGGTGGCCACACGGCTGCAGCAGGAACAATTACTGGAACCTAAGCAGGTCGTCACGTCCATGAATGATGCCGTAAAAGCATTTGTGGGTGAGGCAGAGCAGAGCGACGACCTGACGATGCTGGCCATACAGTATAAAGGGAGCGAAGAAATCGTTGACACTATGAAACTCGATGTCAGCATCGACGAGATGCCACGCGTCAGCAATTTCGTCATCAGCCAAGCCAAACGGTCGGGCATGGACGAGGAGCGTACCAGCGACCTACGCATGGCCGTAGAAGAGGCCGTAGCCAACATCGTCAATTACAGCGGTGCTTCCGACATAATACTTGGTGCCACGGAGCAGGACGGAAAACTCTGCATGGTTCTTTCAGATGACGGCAGTTCGTTCGACCCCACGGCTATGCCGCCCCCCGACCTCACCTTGCCAGGTGAAAAACGGAAGATTGGCGGACTGGGCATCCACTACATGCGGCAGATGAGCGACAGCCTTGCTTACCGTAGGGAAGCCGACAGGAATATTCTCACAATCATAAAAAACATCTTATAAACAGCAAGAAAAAATGGTAGATATCACAATTACAGAACAAGGAGAACGCCAGATAGTCAAAATCTCCGGCGAACTTGACAACACGGCCAGCCGCGATGCTGTCAAGGCTTTGGCTCCTATCACGGAACAAGAAAACTATGACGTGGAAGTGGACTGTTCGGAACTGAAATACATTTCTTCGAGCGGCCTCCGCCTGCTGCTCAACATCTACAAGCACCAGTGCACCATCGGCCACCGCCGAATCCTCTCCCACATGGACGACTACATCAAAAAAGTGCTCGATATGGGTGGATTCCTTACCATCTTTGAAACGGAGGAGTAAGCGTATGGCCGACGATGTGAAACAACTCAAAGCCGAAATCGAGCGGCTGAAAGCAGAGAACCAGGAACTGAAGCAACAGTTGGACTACACCCACGGGCAGTTCGTAAGGCTGATGAGTCATAACCTAGACCTCGCCGAACGCCTGGAGGATGACATGGAGATGCGCCGTCGGGTTGATGTGGCCATCGAGATGATGAATGGCAACGTGGAGCGCATGCAGAATGCCGACTTGCGTGATGATGCTCAACTCATGGCCATTATCGAGTTGAAGGTGGAAAAAGAAGAACTGCACCTGGACCCCGACTTCGATGCCGAGGCTCTCGCCAAACTGGTGGGTGTCAGCGTGTCACGTCTGAATACGCTCTTTCGTCACCAGACTCTGCACCGCACACCCGAAGCCTTTCTCGACAATCTGCGTCTGCTGACCGCCATGCGTCTGCTGCGCGACAAGCCCAACTACAACATTGCCTCCATTGCAGAGGATGCTGGATTCAGTATCCGCACCATGCAGCGCCGCATGGTAGAAGTCATCGGTATGTCTCCCGCCGAATACCGCGCCCTCTACACCCGAGATCAGAGGAAATAGTTTTAGGATGCCACCGGACTGGCGGTCAGACCTACGATGAAAGGGCAAAAAAAAAGCTTCCCGTCAGGGGAAGCTCTTTTGTATGAGAGTATGAGATTACAAATCCATCACGAGGCGGATCTGCATGGCCCAGTAATCTTGTTTCTCGTTGGCGCAAACCTCGAACTTGTCTGGTCTGATGCGGATATGTCCCTTGCCTGGGAGCAGGTATTCGGCTGCGGTGCCATTGCCCTTGTGCTCGTAGTTGTGGTAGCAATATTCCTTGTGGTGTCCTAAGGCATCAACTCCCTGTGTTGTCATCGTGAATACATACCATCCAGTCCACTTCAGTTCGAATCCTGATGCACCACCCTCCTGCATGCGCTCACCATACTTATTGTTCACACCGTCGCTCGACATGGTTGCCATGAGTCCCTGATAGTCGTTTGCCTGGCCTACGTGCCATCCTGCGGGGAAGGAAGCCTTGCCGAGGCTTTTGAAAGTGAAGAAGGCCTCTCCGTTCTCTATTCTTGAGCCAAAGCGCTCGTAATAAGCTGATCCGTGAGGAACGTTACCATTGAAGTTCTCGCGTGTCCACACCTGGTTGCCTACCTTCACCAGTGGATACTGGTAGTTGTTGTCGTAGCTCAGACCCTTCAGGTCAGCGTTCTTATAGCGCCACTTTCGTGAACCTTCTGACCAATACCATTCTCTGTCATCACCTGTGATGCCGAATGTCACGTTGCAGTCGCTTGTAGCTTTCTTGCCTGTCAGGTACATGTTGCGTGTCTCAGCATTCTCTACGATACCCATGGGTTTTACGGTGAAGAGACGGTTGGCGCGAAGGTAGAGCGTTGACTGCTGTCCCTTGTCGGTTGCGTAGTTGGACATCACCACCTTGCCGTTGCTGCCCCAGCTGATGTCGCATGCGGTCTTCCTGTCGGTTCCGAGGAAGCGGCCTGCCTGAAAGTTGGGACGGTTGTCGGTGACGGGATAGACCACCGGTACCAGACCCTCGTTGCTGATCTGCGGGATGTACTCCATGCAGTACCATGCCACTGTCTTGCCGTCCAAGCGTGCCTCACGGATGAGGGTACCGCCGATGTCGCTGCGCTTGCCGTTAGCCTTCTGCAGCCAGTCGGAGGGGAAGCTGAGGACTACAACATCGTCCTGTGCATAGGTTTCGGTACCTACATAGAAGTCGTTCTCCATCGTACCATCCTCGATGTATGCCATCAGTTTGTCGTGACGCGCCTGTCCCTCAGGAGTGCTGGTGTCAATGAGGTCGTAGAGCGGCCACAACTGCTGTGACTTTTGCTGATTGAAGTTGATAACCGCAAGGTTCTCCTCGTTCTCGAGTGAATTGATCCATTCGTTCACGTTGTCGGTAGTGTCGTTGGCGGCCACAGCAGCGGTCTCCTTGAATCCGCCGCCTGCTGCGCTGACGTTTCTTACGATATGACTCTTCTTGCTCTCGTAGGTGCTCTTGTAGTCTTCGCTCGCCTTGGCGTTGGCCTCCATCAGTTTGTTCTTGTAGCCCATGCTGGCGTGTGCCTTCAGTTCGTTGGTATTGCTGCAATACTGCCTGTCGATGGTGACACCGTAGCGCAGGCGTCCGCCCAGGTCGGTAGTTAGGATGAGGTGAGAGCCGTAGTCTTCGATGAGCTGCTTAAAGCCTGCGTCGGTAGAGGGATAGGCACTGCCCGTTCCGTCGATGGCGCGCTTGGCATCCTCGGTCATATAGTGGCGTACGTTGTTGCGGTCGATACCCTGGAGCACAGCCTGGCCTACGTTGACGTTGGCGATAGTCATGCAGAACAGGTTACCCGAACTGCTCTTCTGCGTATTCGTGAAGGTGACACTTGCCTCGGCATTGAAGCCGCTCTTGGTACATTTCAGGTTTGCAGAGTTGGCCATGGTCTCCGAGATTTCCCCTATGCTGCTGCCAGCATAGCTCTCCACGTTGATCTTGAACTCGCCCTTACGGAATACGGGACCATAGCCGTTGCCGGCATCGCGCAGCATTTCCAGGGCTATGATGGGGCGGCTAGAGATGGCCTTCACGCCAGGCTCCATGTTCACGTTATAGCCATAACCTACGGCGGTGGTGATGTCACCCTTGTCCTTGACGGGGGCGTTTTCTTCTGTCTTCTCCTCACCGTCAACGCTGCCGCGTGTCTTGTACATATTATATTGGGGGTTGTCCAGATTGCATTTCTGCTGGAGGGTGATGATCTGGGTGTTCTGCGGATTCTCCAGGTCGGTGATAACCAACTGTGCATTGTTGCGCTCGTTCGTCCAGTTATCGAGCATACAGAGTTTGATCATGGCGGGGCCGTGACCTTCCGAGCGGTTCAGATAACAGAAATGGTAGTCACCCTCGAATTTGATCTCAGCCTTCCAGTTGCCCTGTGCGTTCACCTGTACGGGGACGGCATAGCTGTACTGTTCCAGGTTTCTGAATACAGAACTATTTGTGTTTGCGGGAGCGGAAGCACCCTCGTTGTCGATTTCGTCACTGCAAGCTGTAAGAGCAGTTGCGAAAATACCTGCGGTAAGGATGTTCATGAACATCGACTTTACCAAATTCTTTTTTGTTGTCATAATCTTAATATTTTTTTGTTAATACTTGTTTGTTGTTCTCTTGTATTTTTAATTAATTATTTATGTTTTAAAGGTTGCCCTTTTGCTGTTCAGTAAGGGCGGAACTGATGGGGTAAGCACCCGGGTGGGTGCTGAGTTCTATTACCTTATATTATTTTATATGTGTCATGAAGTCAAAGATCTGTTTCAGCTTGCTTTATTTGTTGCTTTGTCGCTGATTTCTGATGCAAAGATATGGCGGTATTTTCGCCCTGCAATGACTTTTTGTGTTTTTCGTTCAGAGTGCTTGCGCCAACCCCTGCCATTTTGCGCCATCTGTGAAAAAAGGCCTCAAATATGGCGCATCAGCACCGAAAATGCATAAAAAAACTGGAATCACCATCATAAAAATATTTATTTGCTCTCTCTTAATCAAAGTTTTATTTGATTTCTATCGAATTTTGTCGCGACTCAACAGAGAAAATATCATTTCCTTTGTTTTCGCTGCTCCAAAATTTGCATTTGTGCTCGCTTAATCGTACCTTTGCACCAGAAAAAAGAAAGATTATGCAAGAAACAAGACAAGCAAAGATATCTCGCCTGCTTCAGAAGGAACTGGCGCAGATTTTCCAGGGCCAGACACGGCGGATGCACGGGATGATGGTCAGCGTGACGCGTGTGAAAATCTCACCCGACCTGAGCGTATGCACTGCCTATCTGAGCGTGTTCCCCTCGGAAAAAGCCGAGGAGGTAATCAACAATGTGAATACAAACGCGAAGACCATCCGCTACGACCTGGGACAGCGCATCCGCAACCAGGTGCGCATCATTCCCGAACTGCGCTTCTTCATCGACGACTCGCTCGATTATATCGACCACATCGATGAACTGCTGAAGAGTGACAAGTGATGAACTTCCCATTTTACATTGCCAAGAGGTATCTGTTCTCGAAGAAATCGACGAACGTGATTAACCTGATTTCTGCCATTTCGGTGGTGGGCGTGGCCATCGCAACCATTGCCCTGGTGGTGACGCTCTCGGTGTTCAACGGATTCCACGACCTGGTGGCAACGCTGTTTACCGCCTTCGACCCGCAACTGCAAGTGGTGCCCGTCGAAGGGAAAACGGTGGCTGCCGACGACCCCATCCTGACCGAAATCCGCCAGCTGCCCGAAGTGGACGTGGTGACCGAAACCGTGGAAGACCAGGCGCTGGCCGTCTACGGCAACCGTCAGGCGATGGTAAAGATTAAGGGCGTCGACGATAACTTCGCCGAGCTTACCCATATCAACGAGATTCTCTATGGCAACGGCTCGTTCCAGCTCAGGGCCGCCAACCTGCAATACGGCACGCTGGGCATCCGGCTGGCACAGACCATGGGCATGAGCGCCGACTGGCCCGGCTATCTGAAAATCTATGCCCCGCGGCGCGAGGGACAGCTTGACCTGATGAATCCCGAAGAAGGATTTGTGGAAGACTCGCTCATCACGCCCGGCGTGGTGTTCTCCGTGCAGCAGTCGCTCTACGACCGCAACTACATCATCACCTCCATCAGCTTTGCCCGCACCATATTCGACCAGCAAGGCATGGTGTCGTCGCTCGAGATGCGCGTAAAGCCGGGCAGCGACATCGACGACGTGAAAGCCAAGATGCAGAAGATTGCCGGCACTAAATATAAGGTGCTTGACCGCTACGAACAGCAGGAAGACACCTTCCGCATCATGAAAGTAGAGAAATTCATTGCCTATATCTTCCTGACGTTCATCCTCATCGTGGCCTGCTTCAACATCATCAGTTCGCTCTCGATGCTGATGATCGACAAGAAAGACGATGTGGTGACACTGCGCAACTTGGGAGCCAACGACAAACAAATCACCCAGATATTCCTGTTCGAGGGCCGCATGATTTCGGCCATCGGCGCCGTCATCGGCATTCTCGTCGGACTGCTGCTCTGCTGGATTCAGCAGACCTACGGCATCGTACACCTCGGCGAGAGCGAAGGTTCGTTCATCGTGAACGCCTATCCCGTGAGCGTTCACCCGCAGGACATCGTCGTCATCTTCTTCACCGTACTGATAGTAGGATGGCTCGCCGTATGGTATCCCGTACGGTACTTTTCAAAGAAGATTGGAGTGAGGAATTAGTCGAAAGAAACGCTTTCGACTTCAACCTGCTCGTGAAGGAATACTTGGGCTGATTCCTTGAATTTATCGGGGTTCTCGGTGGTGAGATAACGCACGGAACCCGTTTTTGTGATGACTTGCTCCATCTCGGGATGATGACCGAGATAGGCCTTCAGACTGTTGGCCACGTATTCTCCCTGCGGCACAATCTTCACGCCGCGGGGCACATACTTCAGTATGCTGTTGAAGAGCAGCGGATAGTGGGTGCAGCCGAGGATAATGGTGTCTATCTCACGGTCTTTAAGCATCAGCTGGGTGATGCGCTTCTGCACGAAATAGTCGGCACCCGGAGAGTCGGCCTCGTTGGCCTCAACGATGGCTGCCCAAAGGGGACAGGCCACGCCCGACACGCGGATGTCGGGGAAGATCTTGCCAATTTCCAGGTCGTAGCTCTCGCTGCGGATAGTTCCCTCGGTGGCCAGAATGCCCACATGGCGGGTACGGGTGATGCTGCCGATGCACTCGGCCGTGGGACGGATGATGCCCAGCACGCGCCGCGAGGCATCCCACTGCGGGAGGTCGTTCTGCTGAATGGAGCGTAATGCCTTGGCCGAGGCGGTGTTACAGGCCAGGATGACCAAATGGCATCCCATGGAAAAAAGTTTCCCGACGGCCTGACGCGTAAACTTATAAACCACGTCGAACGAACGTGAGCCGTAGGGAGCACGGGCGTTGTCGCCCAGATACAAATAGTCGTATTGCGGCATGATCTGCCGCATCTGGTGCAGGATGGTCAGGCCGCCATAGCCTGAGTCGAACACACCGATTGGTCCTGGACTACTTGGAAAATTCACGCTTCACGTATTCCGTTACGTCCTCGCCCTGGGTGGAATCCACGTAGGGCAGCGCATCGCCGTCGGTATTGAGGATGAAGGCCAGTCCGCGCTCCTGTGCCACCTTGGCCAAGGCCGCCGACAGTTTTCCGCGCAGCGGTGTCATTGCATCGGTCTCGGCATTCTTGAGCAGCCGCTGGGCCTCCTGCTTGAAGGCCATGTTTTTCTCCATGAGTTCCTGCAGCTCGCTCTGGCGCTTGTTGCGGATTGACACGGCGAAATCGTTCATGCCCTCGAGAAACTCCTCGTATTTCTTGTTGAATTCCTCTTCGGCACGCTTCATCTCGGCATCGAACTGCTTGCGCAGCGCGTCGAGATTGGTCTTCGCCCGGGAATAATCGGGCATTGACTGAAGTGTCTGACTATACGAGAGATAGCCAAAGCGAATCTGTGCCTGGGAATGAAGAATAAAGAGTGAAGAATGAAGAATCAGCAGAAACGCCAATACTACCAGTCTGTTTTTCTGTTCCATATTAATCTGTTATGCTTTATTTATTTATCCTTCACCCAACTTATATCACATAACCCCCTCCCTCACGGGGAGGGAAGGGGCGAATCGGTTTATTATTTCAGTTTCTGAATCTCAGCCTTCACGTCGGCAGTCACGTCCTTCGAGAGTGTGGCGCTGATGTAAGGAAGACTCTGGGCCTGCATGATGTAGACATAGCCGCCGTTCTTACCCACATTCTCCACAGCCTGGAACACCTTCTGCTGGATGGGAGCCATCTTCTCCTGCTGGAGCTTCTGGAAAGCCTGTGCATTGTCCTGCTGAGCCTGCTGGAACTTGTTGGCCAAGTCCTGGATAGCCTTCTCGGTTTCCTGCTGCTTGGTGGCATTCATCGTGCTCTTGGTCTTCTCGTACTCGTCTAACTTACGCTGGATTTCATCCTGCATAGCCTTGAGTTCGTTCTCGTATTCCTGACCCTTAGCCTTGAGCTCGCCTTCAGCACGGGTGTACTCGGGGAGAGAGGTGATGACAGCCTGCACATCGACATGGCCGAACTTCTGAGCGAATGCAGCCATAGGAGCCAGCATCAGCAACATAACTAAAACTTTCTTCATTTTGTCTTCTTTTTTATTGATGTTAAACTTGTTATTCTATTTTTTCTATAGTCTCTATAGTTGTTATAGTTTCTATAGATAGTTAGTCAGCACTGTAGCCGAGTTTCTGAAGCACCTCGTTGGAGATGTCCACCTTGGGCGATCCATAGATAATGCCCGAGTTGGAGGCGCGATCGACAACCAGCGAATAGCCACGCAAGTCGCTGATGTCCTTCACGGCGTTGTAGATTTCCTCCTGGATAGGCGTCATCAGGGCCTCACGCTTCTTGAAGAGCTCGCCTTCGGGACCGAAATACTTCTTCTTCAGGTCGCTGGCCTCTTTCTCTTTCTGCATGATGGCTTCCTGCTTGGCCTTCTTCTGCTCCTGCGAGAGGAACACCACCTCGTTCTGATAGTTCTTATACATGGTCTGTGCCTCAGTGTTGAGTGCCTCCACCTCGGCCTGCCACTTCTTGCTCACCTGTGCCAGCTGCTCGTTGGCCCGCTCGTAGGCAGGTACGTTTTTCAGGATGTATTCCATATCCACGAGCGCAAACTTCTGTGCCTGAGCCGTTGCCATGCAACAGAGGGCACATATTGTACAGACGATAAATTTCTTCATAACGTTTTCTTTTTTATAGTTAGAAATGTTGTTTGACGGTGCAAATTTACATCTTCTTTTTATATTTGCAATAGGGAAACCACTATTTTCTTAGCGGAAAACCCTAAATCAGGATACCTAGATAATCTAGGACTTCTAGGAATACTAGAATAACTAGAACTCCTGACCGAGCACGAAATGGAACTGACTGCCGCCCTTTGAACCGAACACCTTGTCGAAACCGTAGGCCCAGTCGATACCCATCAGACCCACCATCGGGAGGAAGATGCGCACGCCGGCGCCGGCAGAACGCTTCATGTCGAAGGGATTGAATTTCTTGGCCTCGGTCCAGGCATTACCGGCCTCGGCGAAGGTCAGACCGTAAATAGTGGTGTTGCCAAGGAGGAACGGATAGCGGAGCTCGACGGCGAAACGGTCGTAGGCATAGCCCTCAGAACCGTAAGGCGTGAGCGAACCGTTCTCGTAACCACGCAGTCCGATGGTCTCTTCGGCATAGCTCGTGGAATAGCCCGACATACCGTCACCACCCATGTAGTAGGTCTCGAACGGCGACTTCTTATACTTGTTGTAGTTGCCCAGGATACCCAGTTCCACGCGAGTCATCAGCACCAGACACTTGACGCCTCCTGTGAGTGCGGTATAAGTACGGCTCTTGAACTTCCACTTGTGATACTCCACCCAGCGGTAACGCTCCTGCTGAGCAGCACTGGCTGCATCGGTAAGCGACCTGGTAGCCTGCACCTCGGATGTGTACACATCGTTCAGGTGCTTGTAGTCTTTTCCGTCGAAGGCCGACCATGGCGGCGTGAGGGATACGCTGGCCACGAACTCAGAACCGCGGCGCGGGAAGAGCTGGTTGTCGGTAGACGTACGCGAGAGCGTCAGGCTCAGGTTCAGGTTGTTACAGTTACCGTTCTGCACCAGGAAGTAGCGCCACTGCTTCAGCATGTAGCGGGTGTAGGCCAGCTGGATGCCGAGCTGGAAATAGTCGTCGGGCCAGCGCAGGCGCTTACCCCATCCGAGACTGGCACCAAAGAGCTGGATATACTTGTCGGGGTCGTAGTAGTTCTCGTAGCTATTGTAGTAGCTCGAACCGATACCACCGTACATGTAAGAATAGTAGTTGTTGAAATAGGCGCTGTTGTAGTAGTTGCTCGACACGTCGGTCTGCTTGGAATAGTAGGCACCGACCGAGAACTGAATGGGGCGCTTGTTGCCGAACCAGTTGGTTGAGTAGCTGGCATTATACGACTGGTAGTAAGTACCGTTGGTCTGCGCACCGATGCTCAGCACTTCACCGTCGCCGATAGGCATGATGCCGCGGTGCTCGCGGTTCTTGCGGAACAGGTTGCGCATGGAGAAGTTGTTCAGTTTCAGACCGATACGTCCGATGACACCCGTCTGTCCCCAACCGAGCGAGAACTCAATCTGGTCGTTCGACTTACCCACCAGGTTCCAGTCGATGTTCACCGTTCCGTCCTCGTAGTTAGGCTTCACGTCGGGAGCCACCTGCTCGGGGTCGAAGTGTCCCATCGAAGCCAGTTCACGGGCCGAACGCGTCAGGGCTTCCTTGTTGAAGAGATCGCCCGGCTTGGTGCGCAGTTCGCGGCGCACCACATTCTCGTAGAGACGGTCGTTACCATTGATGCGCACGCGGCTGATGTGTGCCTGCTGTCCCTCGCGGATACGCATCTCCAGGTCAATGGAGTCGCCCACGATGTTGACTTCGGTCGGGTCCAGCTGATAGAACAGATAACCGTTGTTCCAGTAGAGGTTGCCCACGGCATCGTCGTCTTCGGTGAGTCGCTTGTTCATCAGCTTCTGGTTGTAGACGTCGCCTTTCCTCATGCCGAGGACATCGCTCAGACCAGGTCTGTTGCCCACTCTATTGGTAGGATATACGGTGTTGCCCACCCACGTGATGTTACGGATGTAGTATTTCTTTCCCTCGTCCACCTTAATATATATATTAACGTGCTTGGGGTCGTTGGTCCACACCGAGTCTTCCACGATGACGGCATCGCGATAACCCAGCTCGTAGTATTTGTTGATGAGGTTATCCTTGTCGGCCTTGTAACGCTCGGGCGTGTACTTCTTCGACTTGAAGATATTGCCGAACTTTCCGGCCTCGTGGGTCTTCGTCAGGGCTCCTTTGGTGAAGAGCGAACCTTTTATGCGTTTGTCCGACAGGTTATTGTTGCCGTCGATAATGATATTGCGGATTTTTATCTTTTCCTTCTTGTCGACGGTCACGTCGAGAATTACATTGTTCTTCTTGCTTGGGTCGTCGCGCTGCACGATAGATATGTCGGCATTCTTATAGCCTTTATCGTCGAAATATTTCTTTGCCAGGATTTTGGCGCGGTCAATCATGTTGGGCGTAATCTGGTTGCCTTTCAGCAAACCCAGTTTCTGCTCCATGTCTTCGCGTTCCGACTTCTTCAGTCCAATATAGTTGATAGTGCTCACTCGGGGGCGCACCGTCAGGTGGATATGCAGATACACCTTGTCGCCAATCAGCGAGTCGGCTGTGATGGCCACGTTCGAGAACAGTCCGTGCTTCCAATAGCGCTTCACGGCCTCGGTGATCTTCGCGCCGGGCAGTTCGATTTCATCGCCAACGGAAAGTCCGGATATTCCGGTCAGCACATAGTCCTCATAACCCTCGATACCCGAAACGTTCAGTCCGGCGATGGTGCAGGTGCGCGGCGAACCGGCATAGGTGATGTCGGGATTGATGATTTTTTCCTGGGCAGCGATGCTGCTGAATGAAAAGAGGAAAAACAGGACCCACCCCCAGCCCCTCCCTATGATGGAGGGGAGTGAAATGTTTCCCGCCTTGTTTATTATGTATTTAATCATAACTGTCATTTTTCCTTTTGAAGTAATTACTCCCCTCCATTACAGGGAGGGGCTGGGGGTGGGTCTCCCCTCTTCCACCTGTGCCTCGGTCTTGCCGAAACGGCGCTGCCTGCTCTGATAGCTGGCAATGGCCTTGTGCAGGTCTTCTTCCGAGAAATCGGGCCAGTAGGTGTCGCAGAAATACAGTTCCGAATAGGCAATCTGCCACAGCAGGTAGTTCGAGATGCGCAGTTCGCCGCCTGTGCGGATGAGCAGGTCGGGGTCGGGCATGAAACTGGTGGCCAGATGCCGGCTGATGGTTTCCTCGGTGATGTCCTCGGCACGGATGCCTCCGGTCTTCATATTCTTGAAGATATTTTCAGGAAGCTCTTCCATGTCGTGCACCTCAGAGACAATCTGCCTGACGGCCTCGGTTATCTCCCATCTTGACGAGTAGCTCAGCGCCACCACCATGGTCATGGCCGTGTTCTGGGCAGTGTGCTCCTCGGTCTCGTGCAATTTCTGCTGCACCTCGTCGGGCAGCCGCTTCATGTCGCCGATAACGCGGAAGCGCACGTTATTCTTCATGAATATCTCGTCCTCGAGCGACGACAGCACCAGTCCCATCAGGGCTGAAATCTCGTCGGCCGGGCGGTTCCAGTTCTCGGTAGAGAAGGTATAGAGCGTGAGATACTTCACGCCGAGACGGACACACTCGGCCGTGATGCGGCGCACGGTCTCCACTCCGGCCTGATGACCGTAGGAGCGCTCGCGTCCCCGCTCTGTGGCCCAGCGCCCGTTGCCATCCATGATGATGGCAATATGGGCAGGCACTGCAGCCTGATTACCGTTACTCGTATTCTTATTCATATATTGTTTCTGCTTACTCGTCCTCGTTATGACAGGTTCTGCACTTGGCCATGAAGCTGTAGGTCAGCGTCAGCTGCAGCGTATGATAGCATTCGGTGTTCTTGAATGCCCCGGAGGATTCCACCCAGTAGGGGTCTTTCACTCCGTCGAGCTCGTCGCTTAGCGTGAAGTGCATGGCCCATTCCAGTCCCACGTTCATTCGCGCTCCCACCTTGTACTTCAGGCCCAGTCCGATAGGAATGTTGGCGGTTACCACATTCTTCTCGTCGGTCTTCACGAAGGTGCCGCCCAGTCCGAGCATGACGAACGGCGTGAGCCGCTTTGCTCCGCGATAGTCGCGCCCCGTTCCGTATGGCCAGAAGTTATACTCGTAGGTGACGTTCAAGTCGACCAGCATATTGTCGAACTTGTGTTCCTGCCCCACAAAGCCGGGATAGTAGGTCTTCTCGGCAGTCGACGAACCCTTCAACTTGCCATACGAGGCAGCTGCCTTGAACCCCATGTAGGGATTCAGATTGTTGCGCAGCACCAGACTGGCCATGGGCTGCAGGTTCTTGGTCAGCGAACCGTTGAAGTCGCCCAGATATCCCATCATTCCTATTCCGCCTCCCACTTCCATGCGGTATTCCACATCGTCCTGTGCACTGGCACCAACGCCAGCCAGCAACAAGGTGAGAAGGAGGAAAAGGAAACGCCTACTCATAGATGAACTTCTTGTTTTCGGCCCATGAGTACTTGCTCAGCCTGCCGCGCCACACCTGCCCACTTCCGCTGCATATCAGCCACAGGTACATATCGGCGTCGACAACCATCTTCACGTCGGTGGCCGATCTGTCGAATCCCAACGGCAGCGCAACCAGCCCGTTGGGTTTCCATACCTGTCCGTTATCAGTGCTGGCATAGAGGGCTTCGTAGGCTGAGGCCGTGCAGTCGTCCATTCCCTTGCCGCCAAGGGCCAGCATATAGTCGCCGTAGCGCACCATGCAGAGATTGCTCAGCTTGGGCAGCGCATATTTGTCGGTCTGCTCGTGCCCTATCAGCGACCAGCCATTGTTCTTGGCGCCTTTGCCGTGCTCCTCGTATTTAAACCAGCACAGCGCGTTCTTCTTGTCGGCATCGCCCGTTCCAACCATCAGCAGATAGTCGGTATCGGCATTGCTGGCAGTGGTCTTGCAGGCAAAGTTCACGTTGGCACTGGGCAGTTTCGAGGCATCGCTGTCGAGTGTCTCGACCGTCCAGGTGGCACCATTGTCGGCCGACATCAGCAGCTGTCCGTTCTCAATCTTGTAGCGATTCACCGAACTTCCGCTGACGGGCACGTACGAAGGAATGTTGCCACTGGTCACGCGAGTCCAGCTGAACGCATTGGCATCTTGCTTATGCACGTTCACCGAAACCGTATAGGCACGAAAGCCGCTGCCGTTGTTGGCATATACGCGGAACTCGCGCTGCTGGGTAAAGTCGATGGAGTCGGTGCTGGAATAGATGCGCAGCGTATCGCTGATCAGGCTCTTGATGACCACTGTGCCACCGTTCTTGGTGCTCAAGTTGCAAATCACATGAGCCACATCGGTTCCCTTCGGCAGCGAATCCACGTTGTAGATTCTGCAAGCCTGGTGGTCGATATAGAATTTATAGTTACTTCCCGCATAGGTTTTCTTGTAGGTGCTGTCGGTCACACCGTCCTTAGCCTTGACGGTGAAATATTGGTTAAGCGTTCCCAAAGAGAAACTGGCGATGGCAGTATCACTATAGCTCACCCTTTCTTCATCGCTCGACTTCAGGCACGAAGCAAAGAGCAAGGAAGCCACGGCAATCACTATGGGCACTATTCTGATTTTCATTCCGATAGAATTTTTGTTTGCAAAGGTAAGGAGATTTCCGCAAATAAACGGACATTTCCACATTTTATTAGTGAATTTATTGATTAAATAGGCGTTTTTTAAGTTTTATTGAATAAATCTTTTGAGTGTAGAGTGTAGAATGTAGAGTGTAGAGTTATGATTACATTCAATTCCAAAGGGAAGGGGATGGTTTGAAAAAGGCACAAAAAAAAAGAGGACGATATGATCACTCACGTCGGCCTCCTGAAAACAATTAACGGATGTCAGTGTTAACTAAAGCGACAATACCAAGTATTGTCAAAATTGCTGTCAGCGCCAGCATCACGTTTGTTTCAAAATCTAATAACATAATCTTTACCTTAAATCTATCAAACTACTAACCTATGAAAACTTTTGGATGCTTTCTCCCGAAAGCGATGCAAAGATACAAACTTTTGTGCTCCCACACAAATGTTTTAAAAAGCTTTTGCAATTATTTAGTGTATTTTTGACATAAATCAATAAAAGCCCGCCACAAGGGCAGGCTTTTTATGATTTTTAAAGTTAGAGTGTTTAAAGCAAGAAGAATTTCTAATTCTTAATCCTTAATCGCCGAAGGCGACAACTCTAAACTCTTAATTCTAAACTCTTAACTCTTAGAGCTTCGGTCCAGCAGCGACAAGTGCCTTACCGGCCTCGTTGCCTTCGTACTTCTTGAAGTTCTTGATGAAGCGGGCAGCCAGGTCTTTTGCCTTCTCTTCCCACTCATCGCGGTTCTGATAGGTGTCGCGAGGATCAAGAATACCCCAAGCCACGCCGTTCAGCTGTGTGGGAACCTCGAAGTCGAAGTAAGGAATCTTCTTGGTAGGAGCGTTCAGGATGTCACCACCCAGGATAGCGTCGATGATACCGCGGGTATCCTTGATAGAGATACGCTTGCCGGTTCCGTTCCAACCAGTGTTCACCAGATAAGCCTTGGCACCGCTCTTCTCCATCTTCTTCACCAGCTCCTCAGCATACTTTGTGGGGTGCAGCTCGAGGAATGCCTGGCCGAAGCAAGCGCTGAAGGTAGGAGTAGGCTCGGTAATGCCACGCTCTGTTCCAGCGAGCTTAGCCGTGAAGCCCGAGAGGAAGTAGTACTTCGTCTGCTCCGGGGTCAGGATGCTCACGGGAGGCAGCACGCCGAAGGCATCGGCACTGAGGAAGATGACGTTCTTAGCCTCGGGACCGGCGCTCTTGCCGTTCACCTTCTGGGCAATCTTCTCGATGTGGTTGATGGGATAGCTCACGCGGGTGTTCTCGGTCACGCTCTTGTCGGCGAAGTCAATCTTGCCGGCCTCGTCGACGGTGACGTTCTCGAGCAGTGCATCGCGGCGGATGGCGTTGTAGATGTCAGGCTCGCTCTCCTTGTCGAGGTTGATAACCTTGGCATAGCAGCCACCCTCGAAGTTGAACACGCCCTCGTCGTCCCAGCCGTGCTCGTCGTCGCCGATGAGCAGGCGCTTCGGGTCGGTCGACAGCGTGGTCTTACCAGTGCCGCTGAGGCCGAAGAAGATAGCGGTGTTCTTACCCTCCATGTCGGTGTTGGCCGAGCAGTGCATCGAAGCGATGCCCTGCAGGGGCAGGTAGTAGTTCATCATCGAGAACATACCCTTCTTCATCTCGCCGCCGTACCAGGTGTTGATAATCACCTGCTCGCGGCTCGTGGTGTTGAAGGCGGCACAAGTCTCACTACGAAGACCCAGCTCCTTGAAGTTCTCAATCTTGGCCTTCGAGGCATTATAGATGACGAAGTTCGGCTCGAACGACTCCAGTTCCTCAGCGGTAGGCTGGATGAACATGTTCTTCACGAAGTGAGCCTGCCAGGCCACCTCGACGATGAAGCGCACACGCAGACGGGTAGCCTCGTTGGCACCGCAGAAAGCGTCCATCACGTACAGGTTCTTGTTGCAGAGCTCCTTGATGGCAATCTCCTTCACCTTGGCCCATACTTCCTCGCTCATGGGGTGGTTGTCGTTCTTGTATTCCTCAGAAGTCCACCACACCTTGTCCTCGCTCTGTGCATCCTTCACGATGTACTTGTCCTTAGGCGAGCGGCCGGTGTAGATACCGGTCATCACGTTAACAGCATTCAGCTCGGTGTTCTGACCCTTGTCGAAACCGGTCAGACCAGCTTTTGTCTCTTCCTCAAAGAGGAACTCATACGACGGATTGTGGGCAATCACCTTCGAACCGGTGATACCGTACTGTGTCAAATCTAACTTTGCCATAATTAATTTACTATTTAGCTATATGTACTTTACTAATTTGGCTGCAAAGATACTGATTTTAAGTGAGAAAAGAGGAAAGGGAAAAGAGAAAAGTGCTGAAGTTTAAGGTTTTTTTAATACAAATCAAGAAAAATAAATGTCAGTCTTACACTTTTGCAAGACTGACATGACATTTTTGTTATCAGGAAATGGGGAACGGTCACTCGCTGAGCAGCTCCTCGATCTTCTGGTGGAGCTCGTCGCCGCGCAGGTCCCTGGCGACGATGATGCCATCCTTGTTGATGAGCACGTTGGCGGGGATGGCACGGACGTTGTAGAGTCTGGCACCCTCGGAGTCCCAGCCCTTGAGGTCGCTCATCTGCGGCCAGCCCATCTTCATCTCGTGGATGGCCTCGTGCCACGGCTCATGTTCGTTGTCGAAGGAGACGCCCACCACCTGGAGGCCAACGTCCTGGAAGTCGAGCCATGTGCGCAGCACGTTGGGCATCTCGGCACGGCAGGGACCGCACCACGAAGCCCAGAAATCGACGAGCACCAGACGGTACTTACCGACGTAGTCGCTGAGGCGGACCATCTGACCATCCTCGACGCCGGGCATCACGAGGTCGATATACTTCTCGCCGACGGCCGTGGCCTTCGAGGCCTCGCGTTGCTTCATGATGGCCTTGTAGGCGGGGTACTGCGGCTGTTTCTCGCCGAGGAGCTTCAGCAGCTCCTCGCGATCAGCGTCGCTGAAGTCCCCGTAACAGGCGCCGAAGATCATGTCGCTGATGGCCGACGGCACATGGGTGACGATGAAACTCTTGTTATACGCTTTCAGCTCCTGGTTCAGGGAGTCCAGCGTGCGCTGCGCAGCCTCACGGGCCTCAGGAGCGGCCGACTGGTCGTGGGCCACCTGCCACGGACGGTCCATCTTCTCGGAGAAGGTGTTCCAGCCCGCGACGTAGTTCTCGTAGAGCTGCTGGCTGGGACCGCCCTTGACGACGGTGGTCTCGCTGCCCTTGAGGGTGATGACGGCCTTGATGGGCGCGTTCTCCAGCACGACGAGGGCCATGCCGACGGGCTTGCCGCCGTGGATGGGCATGAGGTAGCGGACGGTACAGCCCTCGACGGAGCCTTTGAAGCGGAACTGTCCGTTCTTCACGTAGGCAGAGTCGACGGGGACCATCGACACACCACCCATCTGGCAGAGGTAGACGGTGTCGCCGTCCTGTGTCCCTTCGGCCTTACCGGTGATGGTGTAACCCTTGTCCGACTGTCCGCAGGCCACGAGCAGACAGATGCTGCTCAGTATAAACAGTAGTTTCTTCATATACTCTAACTTCAAGTTTATTTTAACCACGAATTTCACGAATTACGCGAATTTATAATACCACGCGCAGACAAAATTCGTTTAATTCGATAAATTCGTGGTTGTTTAATTAATGTGCAGTTGTAATCTCTAACTTCTCCTAAATCAGGTGTAGTGTACCCATGAGGTAGACCAGGCCGAAGCCGAGGACCATCGAGATGATACCCATGACGATACCCATCTTAGCCATGTCCTTCTGCTGGACGAAGCCCGTGGCGAAGGCCAGAGCGTTCGGCGGCGTGGAGATGGGCAGGATCATGGCACTGGAGGCGGCGATGGCGACGCCGATGAGAACGGTGGGCGTGCCGCCGATGGGGGCGAGCTTGTCGCCCATGGCACCGCAGACGATAGCCAGGATAGGCATCAGCAGGGCTGCCGTGGCCGAGTTGGAGATGAAGTTAGACAGGGCGTAGCAGATGGCACCGCCGAGGAGCAGGATGAGCAGCGGCGAGAACTCGCCGAAGGGGATGCTGGCAACGGCATTCTCTGCCAGTCCCGACTTGTTGAGGCCGTAGCCGAGGGCGAAGCCGCCGGCCACCATCCAGATGACGCTCCAGTTGATCTGCTCGAGGTCGCGCTTGTTGATGACACCCGTCAGGGCGAAGACGGCAAACGGTATCATGGCCACGGTGTAGGAGTTGATGCCCGTCACGCTGTCAAGGAGCCAGAGTGCTACGGTGAGGAAGAACGTGACGATGACGACATTGGCGTGGAAGCCTTTCTGCATACCGCCCTCGATGTTCAGCTCGATACGCTTCTGTGTGAAGGGGAATGTGCTCAGCAGTATGCGCCAGCTGATGAACAGCAGGACGATGACCAGTGGGAACATGAACATCATCCACTGTCCGAAGCCCAGGCCGAGGTTCAGCCCCTCGGGGTCGTTGAGGTACTTCAGGGCGATAGTGTTCGGCGGTGTGCCGATGGGGGTGCCCATACCGCCGAGGTTCGCTGCCACGGGGATGGACATGGCCAAGGCGATGCGACCCTTGCCCTCGGGGGGCAGCTGGCGGAACACCGGCGTGAGGAACGTCAGCATCATGGCTGCCGTGGCGGTGTTGGAGACGAACATCGAGAAGAGGCCCGTGATGAGCAGGAAGCCCAGGAGCACCATCTCGCTACGCGTGCCAAAGGGCTTCAGCAGCACCTTCGCCAGCTGGGCGTCGAGACCCGTCTTCGTGGCGGCGATGGCCAGCACGAAACCGCCGATGAACAGCATGATGACCGGGTCGGCGAACGTGGCCATGACACCTTTGTAAGAGAGCAGCTGGCCTACCTCCTCCTCGTTGACCATCGGCAGGATGCCGCTGTCTGTCGTGAACAGGAGCATCAGCACGATGATGGCCACCGACGTGGCCCACGACGAGACAATCTCCAAGATCCACATCAGCGTGGCAAAGGCGAAGATGGCGATGATACGCTGCTGGATGACGGTGAGGTTCTGGATGCCGAACCACTCGCTCGGCATATTCCACAACAGCAGGGTGACGATGGCCACGATAGCAATCTTGACGAACCGCTTCATCGTGTTCGACGGGTGGTACTTATGCTCGTGGCGGAACTGTCGGGCTGCATCTACGATATGCAGACTTCTGTAATTACTAATCATTGTTGATTTTTATGGTTTTTAATATTGTCGTTCGGTATTCAAAATTCGGGTGCAAAGGTACGAAATAGTTGAGAGTTGAGCGTTGAGAGCTGACAGTTTTTTGAATATCACCTGTATAAAAAACGCAAAAACAACCCCCGTCGTTGCTCACGACGGGGGCGATTGTCAAGTGGAGTTTGCAATTTTACTGGACGGTCCAGATGTCGTTGGTCTCCAGCAACTCGGTGAAGTTGTGGTACTTCTTCTGGGCAGAGACCTCCTCGAGCTGGGCGTAGACGGCGTCGTTGTAGGTCGGCGCGTCGACGTCGCGGATGACGCCGAGGGCGATGGGGAAGCCATCCTCGGGAGTCATCAGGGCAAGCTTCAGCTGCAGGGTGTTGTCCTGACAGTGGGCATCGTGGACGAGGACGTCGTCGAGGGTGTAGCCGTCCTTGCCGATCTCGACGACCTTCAGGCCGAAGCCCTGCTGGACGAGACCGAACTCGTTGTTCTCGCCGAAGACGAGCTTCTCGCCGTGGCGCACGTAGATGGCGTTCTTCTTACGGCCCTCGTTGTTGTAGACGATGTCGTGACAGTGGTCATTGAAGATGACGCAGTTCTGCAGCACCTCGGTGACGCTGGCACCCTTGTGCTTATAGGCTGCCTGAAGCACCTCGACGGTACCCTTGGCATCGGTGGCCACACAGCGGGCGAAGAAGTGTCCGCGGGCGCCGAAGCAGAGCTCAGCGGGACGGAACGGGTCCTCGACGGTGCCGTAGGGGCTCGACTTAGAGACGAAGCCACGGGGTGAGGTGGGGGAGTACTGACCCTTCGTCAGACCGTAGATGCGGTTGTTCAGGAGGATCATGTTCAGGTCGATGTTACGACGGTTGGCGTGAATGAAGTGGTTACCACCGATGGCCAGTCCGTCGCCGTCGCCGGAAATCTGCCACACGGTGAGGTCGGGGTTGGCGACCTTCGCACCGGTAGCGATGGCAGCGGCACGACCGTGGATGGTGTTCATACCGTAGGTGGCCATGTAGTGGGGCAGACGGCTGGAACAGCCGATGCCGCTGATAACTGCCACGTTCTCAGGGGCTACGCCAATCTCGGCCATAGCCTTATGAAGTGAGGCCAGGAAGAAGTGGTCGCCACAACCCGGGCACCAACGGGGCTGGCCTTTCTTAAAATCTTGTGCTGTATAACTCATAATAGTTTACTTCTTTAAAATGTCCTCGAATGCGTTCACTAACTCTTCTACAACGAATGGCTGACCCTTTACCTGATTGAACTGGTAAGGGACGAAGCCATCGACCTTCATGCGGAGGTAGGCAGCCAGCTGACCCATGTTCTGTTCGGCCACAACGACCTTCTTGTACTTAGAGAGGACCTCCGCGGTGTTCGCGGGCAGGGGGTTCAGGAACTTGAAGTGGGCCTGTGCCACTTTTTTGCCTGTTGCACGCAGTTCGTCCATAGCCGAGTGGAGATGACCGTAGGTAGAGCCGAAGCCTACGATGAGCAGGTCGGCATCGTCGACATCGCCACTGACCTCGAGGTCGGGTACCTGGATCTTTTCGATCTTCTGCTGGCGCAGACGCGTCATCAGGTCGTGATTCTCGGGATTGGTGGAGATGGCACCGGTCTGGTTGTCCTTCTCCAGTCCGCCGAGGATATGTGCGAAGCCCTCGCGACCGGGCACAGCCCAGTAGCGGGTGCCGTTCTCAGCACGCATATACGGTGTCCACTTACCCTTCAGCTCCTCGGGAACGTACGGGGGATTGATGGCGTCGAGCTTCGTGATGTCGGGCAGCTTGAAGGCGCCGGAGCCGTTGGCTACGAAGGCATCGGTGAGCAGGACAACGGGCGTCATGTGCTCGAGGGCAATCTTACAAGCCTGGTAGGCGGCGTCGAAGCAGTCGGTGGGGCTGGTGGCGGCCAGCACGGGCATGGGACTCTCACCGTTACGGCCGAAGAGGGCCTGCAGCAGGTCGGTCTGCTCGGACTTTGTGGGCAGGCCGGTGGCGGGACCGCCGCGCTGCACGTCGAGGACGACGAGCGGCAGCTCCATGATGACGGCGAGGTTCATGGCCTCGGACTTCAGGCAGATGCCAGGGCCGGAGGTCGACGTGACGCCGAGGGCACCGGCGAACGAGGCACCGAGGGCCGACGAGCAGCCGGCGATCTCATCCTCGCACTGGACGGTGATGACGCCGCACGACTTGTGCTTCGACAGCTCGTGGAGCACGTCGGTGGCAGGGGTGATGGGGTAGGAACCGAGGTACAGCTTCAGACCGGCCTTCTCGGCAGCGGCGATGAAACCGTAGGCGGTAGCCTTGTTACCGGTGATGTCCATATAGCGGCCGGGCTCCTTCACCTTCGACTCCACGCGGTAGACGCTGGTCGTCGAGGAGTGGGTGTTGTGACCGTAGTCCCAGCCGGCCTGGATGACCTTGATGTTGGCCTCGGCGATGGCGGGCTTCTTGGCGAACTTCTCCTTTAGGAAGTTGGCCACGAGGTTCAGGTCGCGGTCGAAGAGCCAGCAGACGAGTCCGAGGGCGAACATATTTCTACATTTCATCATCGCCTTCATGTCCATGCCAGTGTCGGCCAGACAGTCCTTGACCATCGTGGTCAGCGGGCACTGGATGACGCGGTCGGGGTCGATGCCCATCTCGCCGAGGTAGTCCTCGCTCTTGAACTGTGCCTTCTCCAGGTCCTTCGGACCGAAGGAGTCGGTGTCGATGATGATCGTCGCACCGGGCTTGGCGTAGCGGTACTGTGTCTTCAGTGCAGCGGCGTTCATGGCCACGAGGACGTCACACTTGTCGCCAGGGGTGTAGACCTTTCCGGCGCCGATGTGTACCTGGAATCCCGAGACACCCGTCAGCGAACCTTGCGGGGCGCGGATGTCGGCGGGATAGTCGGGGAATGTTGAGATGCCATTGCCAACGGTGGCACTGACAGTAGAAAAAATGTTTCCGGCCAACTGCATACCGTCGCCGGAGTCACCTGAGAAGCGGACCACAACCTGGTCAAGCTCCTTCACTTCCAATTGTTCTGCCATAATCTATAGTGTTTGCGTAAACATTTTCAAAAAACGCCTGCAAAAGTACCTATTTTTTATGACACGACAAAGAATTATCGAATAAAAATGCATTTTCACCCTTATTTTCGTGATAAAGGTGAATAAAGATACGAAAAAAAGAGAAAATGGAGCCTATTCGCCATTCATGAGCGTTGCATACAGCTCTTTCATGCCCTCGGAGGCTCCCTTCTGTATCTGCTGGACCCGGTCGCCGGCGGAGATGGGGTTGGGGTCGATGAGGTAGACGGGCGTTGAGGGACGGGCATAGTAGAGGAGGCCTGCAGCAGGGTAGACGGCCAGTGAGGTGCCGATGATGATGAGGATGTCGGCCTTCTGAACCTCGTCGGCTGCCACGGTGATGTTGGGCACTGCCTCGCCGAAGAACACGATGAACGGGCGCAGCAGTGAGCCGTCGCCAGCCTTCGTGCCGGGCGTAATCTCGCAGTTGTCGGGCGTCAGCGTCTGCTGGTAGCGCGGGTCGTCGACATCGCGGCTGGAGCAAACCTTCATCAGCTCGCCATGCAGATGGATGACCTTCGACGAGCCGGCCTGCTCGTGCAGGTTGTCGACATTCTGCGTCACCACCGTCACGTCGTACTTCTCCTCGAGCTTGGCCACCAGACGGTGTCCCTCGTTGGGCTTCACGCCCCAGCACTTCTTACGGAGCATATTGTAGAAGTTCGTCACCAGCGTGGGGTCGGCTTCCCACCCTTCGTGGGTGGCCACCTTCGCTACCGGGTACTCCTCCCACAGTCCGTCGGCGTCGCGGAAGGTTTTCAGGCCACTCTCCACCGACATACCGGCACCAGTCAAAACCACAATCTTTTTCATAGGCAAATTGTTAAATTTGGTGCAAATATACAACTTAAAACCTAACATAAAGACACAAAGACACAAAGATTAAGTTAAAAAAAGAAAAACCTTTGCGACTTTCTGTCTTTGTGTACCATATTTTATATACCTTTGCGCCGATTTTCGAAAATTTACACATTATTATTAAGAGAACAAGCATGGATAAAGTAAGTTATGCCTTAGGTTTGGGCATCGGTCAGCAGTTGGCACAGATGGGTGCATCGGAGCTGAACATCGATGATTTCGCCCAGGCCATCAAGGACGTCATCAACGGCAGCGAACTGAAGGTTCAGCTCCGTGAGGCACAGCAGATTGTACAGGATTATTTCGCTAAGCAGGAAAAGAAGATCAACGCCCAGCGTGCTGAGCAGGGTAAGGCCCAGAAGGAAGCTGGTGAGAAATATCTGGCAGAGAATGCCAAGAAGGAAGGTGTGGTCACCACGAAGAGCGGCCTGCAGTACAAGGTGCTCCAGGAGGGTAAGGGCAAGCAGCCCACAGCCAAGGACACCGTGATGTGCCACTACGAGGGCTTCCTCATCGACGGTACCGTCTTCGACAGCAGCGTACAGCGCGGCGAGCCCGCCACGTTCCCCCTGCAGCAGGTGATTGCCGGCTGGACGGAGGGTCTGCAGCTGATGAAAGAGGGTGCCAAGTACCGTTTCTTCATCCCCTACCGTCTGGGTTACGGCGAGGGCGGTGCCGGTGCATCGATTCCTCCCTTCGCTACCCTCATCTTCGACGTGGAGCTGATTCAGGTCATCTAATCATCATAACGTGATAACGATATAACGTTATACCGAAATAAAGTCTTAACAATAAATAAAACAACAACAATGAAAAAGTTAGTTATTGTAGCCCTTGTGGCTATCATCGCTGTAGGCTTCGCTGCCTGCGGCAACCAGACTCCCAAAGCAAACCTTAAGTCGGATGTTGACTCGATGAGCTATGCCATCGGTATGTCTCAGACCCAGGGTCTGAAGGATTACCTCGTCAACCAGCTGGGTATCGACACCGCCTACATGGCAGACTTCATCAAGGGTCTCAACGAGGGTGCCAATGCCGGTGATAACAAGAAGAAGTCGGCTTACTATGCTGGTATCCAGATTGGTCAGCAGATTGGTAACCAGATGATGAAGGGTATCAACCGCGAGGTCTTTGGCAGCGACTCTACGAAGACTATCTCCCTGAAGAACTTTATGGCTGGTTTCATCAGCGGTACCACTGGCAAGGGTGGTCTGATGACGATGGACTCTGCACAGGTCATCGGTCAGCGCCTCATCCAGAGCGTCAAGGCCAAGGAGCTTGCCAAGACCTATGGTCCTAACAAGGAAGAGGGTGAGAAGTTCCTCGCTGCCAACGCTAAGAAGGATGGTGTGAAGACCCTGCCCAGCGGTGTCCAGTACAAGGTCATCAAGGAGGGTACCGGTGCTATCCCCTCTGACACGTCGCTGGTGAAGTGCCACTACGAGGGCCGTCTGCTCAACGATACCGTCTTTGACAGCTCGTACAAGCGTGGTGAGCCCATCGTGCTCCGTGCCAACCAGGTCATCAAGGGTTGGACTGACGCTCTCGTCAACATGCCCGAGGGTTCTATCTGGGAGGTGTACATTCCTCAGGAGCTGGCTTACGCCGAGCGTGAGCAGGGCGACATCAAGCCTTTCTCTATGCTGATTTTCAAAATCGAACTCATCGAGGCTAACACCAAGCGTTAATCATGAAGAAGATCATCGTTATTACAGCACTCGCTCTCGTAGCGGGTGCTGCTTTTAATAGTATCGAGGCCAAGAAAAAGAAGGTCGTAGCCACTCCTGTGGCCGCTCCCGTTATCCTCACTACAGGCTCTGACTCCGTCAGCTATGCTGCCGGTATGGCCGTCACCAGTGGACTCGTCAGCTATCTCGCCAGCCAGCATGGTGTTGATACAGCTTATATGGCCGACTTTATTCGCGGTTTCAAGGAGTTCATTGACAATACCGATCCCCGCATAAAGGCTTATGCCGCCGGTCTTGAGATTGCCGGTCAGGTGCAGGGCCGTATGCTGTCAGGTATGACTAAGGAGTTTACCGACACCCCCGACTCCATCATCCCCGCATTGCTCTACCGCGGTTTCACCGATGCTCTGACGGGTGACACGACACACTTCAGTCAGGCTGCTGCCGAGGCCTTCTTCCAGGGAAAGCAGCAGTCTAACAAGGCTGCCAAGGAAGAGCGCCTCTACGGTCCGAACCGCGATGCTGGCATCAAGTTCCTCGAGGAGAATGCTAAGAAGGACGATGTCATCGTCACGCCTAGCGGTCTGCAGTACAAAGTGCTCGTTAAGGGTGAGGGACAGGTACCCCAGCCTTCTGACAAGGTGATGGTCAACTATGAGGGCCGTCTCATCGATGGCACCGTCTTCGACGCCTCTGCCAAGCATGGCGACAAGCCCGCCGAGTTCACCCCCACACAGGTTATCAGAGGCTGGACTGAGGCGCTGACCATGATGCCCGTCGGTTCTAAGTGGCAGCTCTACATCCCGCAGGAGCTGGCCTATGGCGAGCGCAATGCCGGACAGATTAAGCCTTACTCTGCCCTGATCTTCGACGTGGAGCTGGTTGGTATCGTCGGTCAGCCGACGGAGACACCTGCCGCCGAGCCGAAGGCGACCAAGACGACTAAGAAGAGTGCTAAAAAGTAACACTTTTCACAGCTCAATCATCAAGTGTGCCACAAAAATGGCACACTTTTTTGTTTTTTTCTGCCCTTTTTGTTGCATAATTCAGTAGAAATGCTTACTTTTGCTGACAAATTGTAACGAAAACTACCAGCAAATGGAAAAAATCGACAATCTCGACAAGAAAATCCTGAGCATCTTGTCAAAGAACGCCCGCATACCGTTCAAGGACGTGGCGGCAGAGTGTAACGTGTCGCGTGCGGCCATCCACCAGCGTGTGCAGCACCTCATTGAGGCTGGCGTCATCACCGGCAGCGGCTTTGACGTCAATCCGAAGAGTCTGGGCTACTCCACCTGTACCTATGTAGGTATCAGCCTCGAGAAAGGCTCTATGTACAAGAATGTGGTCGAGGAGCTGCAGCATATCCCCGAGGTTGTGGAGTGTCACTTCACCACCGGTCCCTACACCATGCTTGTGAAGCTCTACGCCCGTGACAACGAACAGCTGATGGAGCTGCTCAACGGTCGTCTGCAGGGCATCCATGGTGTGATGTCCACCGAGACGCTCATCTCGCTTGAGCAGAGTATCAAGCGCGAGATTCCCGTACATGTGGATTGAGAAAAGAAGATGAAGCAGTTTGATTTGCAGTCGCACGTCGACGACGTGTACAGCCAGTTCCCCGCTGCGGAACACCGTCCCGTGATTGGCATCACTGGCAATTACAAAGACCTTTGCTGTACCCTTGGTAACGGCTACTACCAGTCGGTCATTGCGGCTGGGGGTGTACCAGTTGTTATACCGCCATCGGCCGACCGTCATGTGTTAATGAACACGCTCGACCAAATCGATGCCCTGATTCTCAGCGGCGGCGGAGACTTCAACCCCCTATGGTGCGGTGAGGAACCAATACCCGCGCTGGGAGGCATCAATAAGGAACGTGACCTGCCGGAGCTGCTTCTGACGCGACTGGCCTACAACCGGCAGCTGCCTATCCTCGGTATCTGCCGGGGCATCCAGACGCTGGCTATTGCCTTGGGAGGCAAGGTGGCGCAGGATATTGGAGTGGAAAGAGGAGAGAGGAGAGAGGAGAGAGGAGAGAGAAAAGCGGAGAGCGTGAAGCACTCGCAGGATGCTGACCGTTCTGAACCTACCCATTCCGTCAGTATCGAAGAGGGTTCCACCTTATTTAATATATATAAGGATGAGATACTCCCCCTACAGTCGGAGGGGGCTGGGGGGAGGTTCTACGTCAACTCCTTCCACCATCAGGCGGTCAGCGACTCTGGCGAAAAGCTGCGCGTCGTCGCCACCGCCCCTGACGGCGTCATTGAGGCTGTTGAGAGCACGGAGTATAAGAGTGTCCTTGGCGTACAATGGCATCCGGAGTGTTTGGGTGACAGCGGACAGCCTCTGTTCCAGTGGCTTGTTGCTGAGGCCCGTGCGTACCGGGAGGCGTGCAACCTCCATGACCGCGTGCTGACCCTTGATACCCATTGTGACACGCCGATGCTCTTCCCACAGGGCGTTCATTTCGAACAGCGTGATTCCCGTATTCTCGTCGATCTGCACAAGATGACGGAAGGCCGTCAAGATGCCACGATCATGGTGAGCTACCTGCCGCAACCCAAGGATGGTAAGACTTTCCCGGAGATGGTGCCTTTCGATGTCGCAGGTCCCACGGCCTATGCTGATCTCATCTTCGATAAGATTGAACAGATTGTCAGCGAGAATGCCGACTATCTCGCGCTGGCCCGTACCCCCGCCGATCTTCTTGTCAACAAGCAGCAGGGCCGTAAGTCCATCATGCTCGGCATTGAGAACGGACTGGCCCTTGACGGACGGATAGAGAATGTGAGACACTTCGCCGACCGCGGGGTGGTCTATATCACCCTCTGCCACAACGGCGACAACGACATTTGCGACTCCGCTCGCGGTAGCCAGACCCATGGCGGTGTCAGCGACTTCGGCCGTGAGGTCATCGGCGAGATGAACCGTCTGGGCTTGATGGTCGACCTCAGCCATGCCTCCGAACAGTCGTTCTACGATGCCTTGGACATCTCAAAGACACCCATTGTCTGCAGCCACTCTTCCTGTAGGGCTCTTTGTGACCATCCCCGTAACCTCACCGATGACCAGATGCGCCGCTTGGCGGCCGCTGATGGTGTCATGCAGGTGACGCTCTACAACGGTTTCCTGGTCAAGGACGGCGAGGCTACCATCCTCGACGCCATGCAGCATCTGGAGCACGCTATCAGCGTGATGGGCATCGACCACGTGGGCTTGGGCACCGACTTCGATGGCGACGGCGGCATCCGCGGGCTGCGTGACTCGTCGGAACTGCTTCAGTTCACTCGCCAGCTTCTTTGCCGACGCTTCTCTGAGGATGATATCCGTAAGATCTGGGGTGGCAACTTCCTGCGTGTCATGCGTCAGGTGCAAGACGAACGGTAATGCATTTCTATTCCATCCGCACGGTAATAAAAAGTTCCGCTGCAACTCTCGCGAGCAACAGCGGAACAAGCCTATGTTTAACTAAAAATCCTTTTCTCTAAAAGAAATTTTTGGTTATCGCCTTCAGACTTGCGCCCTTGGGCAACATAGAACCAAAAATTTGAAAGTTTAAATGGGAGCTTCACAGCGACCACCTGTTATCCTACAGTTGAAAACTTTCTTTTTTACCAATAACTAAAAACCTAAAACT
>JAEEGH010003365.1_pt1 | contig 42141 bp, 33 predicted proteins | sample 9134181 | NCBI WGS metagenome assembly JAEEGH01 (sample SAMN16246544, study PRJNA631951) | gut metagenome | biome: gut microbiome; feature: rumen; material: DP-attached | host: Bos | place: Iran: Karaj | collected 2018-10 | reverse complement strand
GACGTGTAGCAGGCGAGCCTGCGGTTTCGATAAGTTGTTTTCATGACTGGGAGCTGTTTTTTTTGATAAATTCGTTGATTTTCAAAACTCGACATTCGGGCTATTAGAAAAAATGATTAAATTGCCCGAATTTTGAGTTCTGATAAATTCAATGATTTTCAAAATTCCACATTCTGGCTAAATTATAACTATCGCTAAATGGAGAAACTATGAATCAGGAAATTTTTTTGATGATGAAGGATGAAGCCTATACCTATGACGAGTTATCTTTTCTGGCAGAAAAAGTTCTTCCTTTTGTGGAAGAGTTAAATGACCGGAAAGAACTTGAAGATAAACTTACAGCCTTTACGGATTCATTAAAGGACAAGAGGGATAGAATAGCACTTTTTTTTATGCCGGAAGCATCTTTTCAAATGTTTTCTCTCTTAACCGGTGACAATTCAATTTCCTGCATTAATATAAATGATATAAAGGAAATTTTGACAGCCTTAAATCTGGTAAAGGATTCCAGTCTTGAATTTATGAAGAATCATCTTTCAAAAAAACTGGAAGTTCTTTACAAGTATCTTGAAGAGGGCAATGGAGTAAAACCTGTTCCAATTCAGGCTGACAATCTGGAGCGAAAAAGAATTTAGTTCATTCAGTATTTTGCTCTTCCTTAAAATAAAAAAGAAGGCTTATAATTAAAAGTATGAATTTTAAAATTGTTTTGTATGTGGTGCTGGGCTTACTTGCACTGTTTTTAATACCGTTAATTTTTCAGATAATTCTCTGGCTCTTTCTTGCGGCCTTTTCACTTTTTTATAATCCAAAAAAGCATTATGACAAACCGTCGGCTTTTTCTTACGGATTATTGAAACTGGGCTACAGGTTAATCTGTTCAATGGGAAGAGTCAGAATCCATTTTAAGGGCCGGGAACTTTTGCCGGAAAATCAGCGCTTCCTCTTTGTTTCCAATCATCGTTCAAAATTTGACAATATGATTCAGGCGCTTGCTTTAAAAAAAGAGAAACTCGCTTTTGTGTCTAAAATTGAAAATTTTAAAATTCCTATAGCCCGCCGCTTTATTGCAAGAAACTGCTACTTCCCTCTGGAAAGAGGTAACGGAAGGTGTGCGGTAAAAATGCTCCTGGAATCAGTAAGATTAATCAGGGAAAATATTGCTTCCGTTGGAATTTTCCCGGAAGGTACCCGCAGCAAGGATACAAAACTTCTGCCAATTCATCCGGGCTGTTTTAAAATTGCAGAAAAGGCAAAGTGTCCTATTGTAGTTGGAGTAATCAGGGAAACGGAAAAAATCCACAAAAACTGGCCCTGGAAAAAAACCGATGTATATTTTGAAATTGTCAAAGTTTACACTCCTGAAGAAGCGGCCGGTAAATCAACAATAGAAATAGCAGGTGAAGTTGAAAATATAATGAAAAAGTCATTGGAGGTTTAAAATGACATATGTTCTGTATAATCCTCTTTCAAACAACAAAAGAGGGGAAGCTGCAAAAGTTACTCTTGAAGAAAATTACAAGGGTAAAAAAATAACCTTTATTGATATTACAACAATTCAGGATTATAAGGATTTTTTCAAGAAAGTCAGAAAAGCCGATGAAATTATAATTGCAGGCGGCGATGGCACTTTGAATCGTTTTGTAAATGATACTTACGATATGAAAAGGAAGTGCAGTGTTTATCTTTTCCCAAACGGCAGTGGAAATGATTTTATCCACGATCTTCAGGGAAATACTGAATTTAAAAATGGACTTATTTCTCTGGACGGATTAATTGAAAATCTTCCGGAATTAAGGGTTAACGGAATTACAAAACGCTTTTTGAACGGTATTGGTTTTGGCATTGACGGTTACTGCTGCGAAGTTGGTGATGAGTTCAGGGCTAAATCTGATGAAGAAGTAAATTATACTGCAATTGCAATTAAAGGGCTTCTGGGAAAATTTCATCCTTCAAATGCAAAGGTTACAATTGATGGTGTTACACGTGAATATAAACACGTGTGGCTTGCTCCAACAATGCTGGGAAAATATTTTGGCGGCGGAATGGAAGTTGCGCCAGCCCAGGATAGGCGGAGTCCTGAAAAAACTTTAACTGTTGTTGTCTGGCACAACTGGAGTAAACTGGGCACCCTTATTGCCTTCCCTTCAATTTTTAAGGGAGAGCACATAAAACACAAAAAGATGGTGGAAACCTTTACAGGTCATGAGGTTACTGTTGAGTTTGACAGACCACAGGCCCTTCAGATTGATGGAGAAACTGTAAAGAATGTAACAAGCTATTCGGTAAGCTATTCCTGAATAGAAATATAAATCACTTTTAGTGCGATTTTGAGCTGAGGTTATTTTGAAGCAGATGACGCTTCATTAACCCCGGCTTTTTTTAACAAATAATTTTTTATTATATTTTAAGTATTTGTTATGCCAATTCTTCATAAGTACGGGGCAATCTGCTAAAATAGAATTAGACATTTTGGATAAAATAGTGGATTTTTATGGAGAATTTTATGGGAAATAAATCAAAAAAAGAAAAAAAAGCAAATCTTCTTGCTATATATGGTTTGATTACTTTTGGTGTAATTTTTTTACTTCTTTCTGCTCTGCTTGTATATAATGTTCAGTCAGTTCGTAAACCTGTAAGAAAAATATTTGAAGACGGTCTTAATACAAATGCAGATTTAATCAGCAAAAGTTTCAAGCAGTGGATTGAAGATAAAATTGTTATGCTGGACGATTTTAAATTAACTGTTGCCGATCCGGAAGATACAAAGGCTTCAATTGTTGAATATATGCTTGAAAAGCCTACTCCAAAGGGATTTTCTTACATCATGGCTGCCTTTGATGAAGATAAGGGAATTGGAACTTATTCTTCAGAAGATGGATACAATGCTTCATCAACTATCAACAAACGTGAATATTATGAAGCGCATTTAAAGGGCGAAGAACTCTTTCTTGGAAAAATCTATGTAAACAACCGTGGAATTGAATCAATCCCAATTATGCGCAGTTTCAGTTACATTGATTTAAATTCCGGAGAAAAGAAGACTGGTGTTTTTGTCGGATTCCTGGATTTGACTGACCTTAAAACTGAATTTAACATCAACTTTTACAATACAGGTCACACTTGTTTAAAAGAAGGCAGTGGAGATCATACAAGACTTCTTGTTGGCACGGAACCGGATTTAGAAAAAGAAACTGTTGTTGAAAGAGAAATTAAAATAAGCAATATGATTTATACTCTTAAGATTGGAGTTGAAAACAGTGAAGTAAACAGCACCGCAGCTGATTTGTCAAAAAAGGTTCTTGCTACAGGAATTCCTGTTGGTGTTACGATTCTCATATTTGTATTGCTGATTATTGCTTCTCTTTTCCGCAAGATTGGAATGGTTAAAAAGCAGATGGATAACCTGAGTACAGGTGATAAGGATTTAACCAGCAGATTCAGTGTAACCCGCAAGGATCAGGTGCAGGATATTCTCAGTTCAATTAATACTTTCCTGGAACAGATTCACTCAACTGTTAAAAAAATCAATGATTCTAAAATCGTGCTGGAAGATGCCGCTAAGAATTTGAATTCAAAAGTCCTTGCTTCAAACAGCGATTTGTCTGAAATTGCAAAATCTATGGATTTTTCTTCTCAGGCAATTGATGTTCAGAAAAATGCAATTTCTTCTACCGCAAGCGCTGTTACTCAAATCAGTTCAAATATTGACAGCTTGAATAAAATGATTGAAGGGCAGGCAAGTGCAATAACAGAGGCATCTGCTTCTATTGAAGAAATGGTTGGTAATATTAATTCCGTTACTTCTTCGGTTGAATCTATGGCAGGCGAATTTGAAGAACTGTCAAAGGCTACTGAAGTTGGAACAGAAAAAAACAATGTAGTAAGTTCCCTTCTTTCACGCATTTCGGAAACTTCAGTTGTTCTGGTAAATGCCAACGACGCAATTGCTGCTATTGCAGAACAGACAAACCTTCTTGCCATGAACGCCGCTATTGAAGCAGCCCACGCAGGAGAAGCCGGAAAGGGATTTGCTGTTGTAGCAGATGAAATCCGTAAACTTGCAGAAACTTCTTCTGAACAGTCAGATGCCATCGGTAATCAGCTTAAGGAAATTACAGACAGTATTAAGCTTGTAGTAGATGCCTCTGGTGAAAGTTCAGATGCCTTTGTCAGAATTAATTCCCAGATTGAAAATACAACAAATCTGGTTAACCAGATCCGTAATGCTATGGAAGAACAGCAGGCCGGTTCAAAACAAGTGCTTGAAGCTTTGGGAGAAATGAATAATTCAACTTCTGAAGTAAAGAGTGCTTCTGAAGAAATGAAGAACGGTTCTGAAAATATTTTGCATACAATTGCTGACCTGGAAAAAGCTCAGTCTGATTTCCAGAAGTCCGCAGACGAAATGACTGGTGCTATCAGAAGAGTTTCACAGTCAATTCAGGATATTACCCGTCTGGATAACAACTTAGGAGATTGTGTAAAGAATATTGACCAGAATGTAAATCAGTTTAAGATTTAATTTTCAGTTAAAGTATTTGCAATAAAAATGCCCCGGATTTTTTAAGTCCAGGGCATTATTTTTTTTTACCACCATTCCTGTTTTATGGAAGGGGGAAATGTTTTGCTATATTTTATTCACCTGCTGCTTCAAGAAGATCTTCTGAAACTGATTCAAGTGACTGAGCTTCTTCATATCTCTTTTCACAGAATTTACAAATGCTTGTGCGGTTAGCATCCATTGCTTCCTGTGCTGTTCCTGTTGTAAGAATATCTGTCTGCTGAAGAGCCTGACAATCTTCATAAAGGTGGAATTTCTTTCCGTGTTCAGTCCAGTAAACGGTTGTTCCTGCATCTGCCTGCTGAAGTGCTTCAAGAGAAACCGGATTCCAGTCTACGCTTGTAAGACCTGCAATTGCGGCAAAAACAAGTGCTGCAACAGAACCGATAATCTTAGACTTTTTATCAGTCTTTTTGCTTGTAAGCAGGATGATGATAAATGGAAGGAATGCAAGTACCGAAATAATTACACCCAGGTTGTTGTGAATCCAGAACTTTGTAGGATTTTTCTGTGAAGCTGGATCAATGTGATTAGCCTTTTTCCAGAGCTGTGAACCGATTATTACACAGATTAAATCAAGAACCAGTGCAGCGAGTGCTTTCCAGATTGGTTCAATTGCAGGAGGAATAACGATTGTTTCTGTAACAAGAAGAATTGCCATTACTTCAAAGGCAATTGCAGCAATCCAGAGAAGAATTGCGCCCAGTCTTAACGCACCTGGATTTCCTGTTGGTCTTGATGCAGGCTTTGTAGGTGAAGCAGCCTTAGCTTCCTTTGTTACATCTTTTCCTGAAGATGCAGATACGATTTTATGAACTTTTTTTTCTGCCATAAAACTCTCCTTTTTTCCCCTTTGTAGTTATATTTTGAGTTAAACTCATTTTATCTATTATATAACATAATTTAACATAATTCTCAGGATTTGTAATAACGGGCTTTTGATTTATACATAAGTTTATCAGCAGCAATAATCAGTTCATCTGTAGAAAGATCTTTGTTGTCTGCAGTTGAAATCATTCCGTAAGAAACTGAAAGAGTGTCAACCAGATTTCCTTTCCATTTATGTGTAAGTTCCTCAAATTCTTTTCCAATGTTTTCAGGATTTCCTTTATAATTTTTGATGATTGCAATAAATTCGTCTCCGCCGGTTCTGAAACACTGGCCGTATTTTCCAAAGGAATTTTTTATGCAGTCTGCTGCTCCTGTAATAAGTTCGTCTCCGGCTTTGTGGCCTAGAGTGTCATTTATTTTTTTTAGATTATTTACATCAAGGGCAACAATCGTAAAATTCTTAGAATATTTTCTTAATTCATCAAGGACGCTTTCATATTTTCTACGGTTACCTATTCCTGTAAGCTGATCTGTAATTGAAAGATATTCACTTATCCTTGCACTGTTGTAAGATTTTGCACGAATTGTCATGATGTAACTGCTGGTTGCAATACTCAGGACACCAAAGCAGGTAACGTTTACAACATTTGCCCGGAGCACTTCTCCAAACTGAGTCTGAATTGCAAGATAAATGTATGCTGATACAGAAATAATTGTTGTAAGGATAATTCCAATTGGAGGAACATAAAAAAGTGTAGGCAGCATAACCAGAATGGCAATAAAGGCGGCGGTTCTTTCCAGAGGATTCTGAATTGTTCCCAGCCATATTCCAAATCCCAGAAGAACATACATAAAAATGTAAACTGAGATATGAATCAGCAGAGGAAATTTTTTTGAAAGTGTAAGATTTAACACAGCCATAACCAGGGAGAAAATAAGGGTTCCAAGATATCCTGGTATATTGTATAAAACATCCCCCTGAACAATTGTTCCATAAATTATAAGACCTAAAAATGTAAAGGAAGCAATCAGCGAAAAAGCAACAATATTAAGTCTGTTGCTTAAATTCATTTTTTCTTTAATAAGTAGATAATCTTCTCTGGGAAGGCCGGCATAAAAAATCAGATCTCTAAATTTACGAAACATAATAAAATATTACTATTGGATAATCTATAATTCAATTAAAAAAAGTAAAAATTAAATAAATTAGGGTGGAATTATATAATTTTAAGAGTTTTTTTTAATATTCTGGAGATTTATTCTCATTGAGTTTTTGAAACTTTTCATAATTTTTTTTATGTATTATGATGAGGCGAGTCAGCAGTTTTTTAAAGAAAGGCAGGCTTAATAAATAAAACGAAGGTAATACTATGAAGTTGAACCAGATTATAAACAGTTTACTTGAAACTGATTTATACAAATTTTCAATGGGTCAGGCAATTTATCACCAGTTTCCGTCTTACAAAACAAACTGGACATTTAAGTGCAGAAACAAGGGTGTTAAATTTACAAAAGAAATGGTTGAAGAAATCAGAGAAAATGTTCAGGCCTATTGTGCGTTGAGATTCACTGATGATGAATTGAAATATCTTTCAAAGATTGAATGGCTTCATGAAGATTACCTGGATCATCTTCAGATCTGGAAGCCACGCTATGAGGATTTTACCATTACTGATGAAGGTGAATGCGGATTTACTCTTGAAGCAAATGGTACCTGGCTTAATACTTCAATGTATGAAATTCCAGTCCTTGCAATCATAAATGAAGTTTATTTCAGAATGGCTTACAATTATGATGAACTGTTTGTACAGTACAAGCGTAAACTGGAAGAAAAGAAAAACTGGCTTATTGAAGGAAAATACAATATCGGAACTTTTTCTGAATTTGGTCTTCGCCGCCGTTTGTCTGCTGAAGCACAGGACCTTGCTGTAAAAACTCTTTGTGAAAATAATAAGAATTATAAGGATAGCCGCTGTGTAGGAACTTCGAATGTTTATCTTGCAAAAAAATATAATGTTGTTCCTGTAGGTACAATGGCTCATGAATACATTATGTGCGCCGGTCAGGGAAATCCTCTTTATAATCCTGCTTATTCAAATAAGATTGCAATGAAGAGCTGGACAAATGAATATGGTGTTTTGAATGGCACTTATCTCACTGATACAATCGGTGACGAAACAACTCATCTGGATATGGGCTATACTTATTCAATTCTTTTCAGCGGTGTTCGTCACGATTCAGGGGATCCTTATGACTGGGGTGAAGAGTGGATTAAGCATTACGACAAACTCTATCAGAAATATCATGATGAAAGGGTTAATCCAAAAACAAAGACTCTTCTTTTCAGTGATTCCCTGGATTTTGAAAGGGCATCTGCTTTGTATGCATATTTCAAGGACAGAATCAAAGTTGCATTTGGAATCGGAACTTATATTGCAAATGATACAGATGTTGAACCTTTGAACATTGTGATGAAAGTTACCGAATGTAATGATCAGCCGGTTGCAAAACTTTCTAATTCACCTGGAAAAACAATGTGCAAGGATAACGACTATGTTGAATATCTGCGCAAGACAATTGACTGGAGACTTAAACATTACGAATAAAATACAATTTCTGTTTCCGCATTTTCATAAACAGATTTGATTAGCATTCAGCTTGTGAATTTGTAAAAAAAAATTCGGGGATTAAAGTATTTCTTGTAAATTACAATTTCGGTGCTATAATTTTTATATAAATTGATTGTCTCGGAGGAGCACATGGCAGCAAAGTTCGTAATTAATGAAACTAAGAAGGGATTTACTTTTAACCTGAAAGCAACAAATGGTGAAGTAATTGCAACTTCAGAAGTTTACAATTCAAAGCCGGCATGTAAGAAAGGTGTTGCATCTGTTCAGAAAAATGCAGAAATTGCAGAAGTTGAAGATCAGACTGCAAAGGAAGTTGAAGCAAAGAAGGGCCCTAAGTTCGAAATCTATAAAGATAAGAAGGGTGAATTCCGCTTTAGACTCAAGGCAGGCAATGGTCAGATTATTGCAGTTGGTGAAGGCTACAAGGATCTGGCTGCATGTAAGAAGGGTGTAACTTCAATAAAAAAGAATGCACCTGGAGCTGCAATTGTTGACGCTGAATAATTTTTATCTTAGTTTTCAGTGAGTGAAAAAGGTCATCTGTATACAGGTGGCCTTTTTTGTTTTTAAATTGCAATTTCTCATATGCATTATTTTTTCAGCGGTTAGTTTTAATTTTTTAAGAAAATAATTTTTTGCAAAAAAACAGGCCGTTAACAGATAACATCTGCCAGCGGCCTGGAGTCCAGTTTCCTGGACATCGGAGAGAGTTTATCAGCTTATTTATAAGCCTCTTTCAGTATAATCAATTCAATATGTTATACAATTAAATATTTTGTTTTATAACAAAAGTTCCTCTGTTATTTTGTTATATAACAAAATTTCTTTTTATTTTCCAAAGATTTTTATTATGTTAAACTAAAATCATGAATGGAATAAAAATTAGTGTAAGACAAATTGCTCTTACAGGAATATTAACTGGCGGATTACTGATGTTTACGAATTGCATTTCTACTGATGGAAAAATTTCTGAGAATAATGGCACCTGGGTGGATGTGTCGCTTCCATCACTTTATGAAACTTATTCAGAACATTTTGATTATGTGGGACTGGCTGCTGAATATGGAAACTTCGGACTTAAGCAGAATGGTAATAACAAATATACTGCTTCCTACACAGCTGACGGTTACTGGGGAAGGCCAAATGAACTTTATTACAGCGATGTTTTAAAAGGAATTTCCAGGCATGCAAATACAATCACTTTGGGAAATGAACTTAAACCTCAGTTTGTCTTAGGCTGGTGGGCTCCAGGAACTGGTGATGGAAATGATTTTAAGACTGTAAAGTTTACAGGTACAAATGGGGTAACCATTGACGTTCCAGCTTCTTTCGGAAATGAAAAACTTATTTATGCTACCTTAAATGCAGCTAAAAGTGCCGGTGTAAAAATGAGGGGACATGTTTTAACCTGGCACTCCCAGACTCCAGATGATTTTTTTGCAGAAAATTATTCAGCAAAATCAGATAATAATTTTTCTACTCTTTCAAATCCTGTTTCAAAAGAAGTTATGACAGCCCGCCATGAGTGGTACATAAAAAGTCTTCTGGAATGTGTAGCTGCCTGGGAAAAAGAAAACGGATACGGAATGGGCAATCATTTAATCTGGGCCTGGGATGTTGTTAATGAGGCAGTTGCAGATGATGGAAATCCTGATGGTAATTTTTACAGGGGTTCAACTTCTGGCACCAGAAACAAGGGGCCTGCAAATGGTGGATCCCGCTGGTATGAAATCTACAACAGCAATGAATTTATAATTAACGCCTTCCGTTTTGCAAATAAATACGCTCCTCAGGATGTAGAACTTTGCTACAATGATTACAATGAATATCAGGCGGGCAAAACTGAAGGTATAATCAAACTGCTTCAGGCTGTTCAAAATGCAGAAACTGTGAATCCTTCTGCACACGGGGTTGAGGCTCTTCCTGCAAGAATTAATGTTATGGCAATGCAGTCACATGTTGGAGTTTCGTATCCTGGAGTTGCTTCCTACAAAAGTGCATTGGAAAAATTTATGGCTCTGGGACTGAATATTCATGTTTCAGAACTGGATTTTTCAGCCGCCAGTCAGGAGGAAGCAGCCGCTGCTTACGGGGAATATTTTTCTATGTTCCAGGATTATGGAAATAAATCAGGTCTTCCACATAAAATTGAATGTGTGACCATCTGGGGAATTAATAATCAAAATTCCTGGATTAATCCTGCTGTGAATTATTTAAAAAAAGATGCAGCGGGTAATTTTGAAAAATATCAGTCATATCCGCTTCTTTTTGATTTGATTGATAATAATCCTGCAACCATTGTAAATGTTCCTGTTACAGGGGGAAGTATTCGCCTTCCTAAATGGGATGAGGGGGACTCTTACAAACCAAACGCTTCATTTAATGCTGTAATCCGTGCTCTTAAGAGTTGATTGAACAGGATACATATTAATTATACAATTTGCTCAAATGGTATATCACCGTATTTTGTCAGGCATGTTACTGGTGATCAGGAGTTTTATATGAAAAAGATTTTTTTTGGACTTATCCTTATGCTTGCTGCGGTAAATATTTTTGCGCAAGGATACAGTTCAAAGTTTGTTCCGGAAGAATTGTCTTATAAGGAAGATATAAAGAAAATCACAATCACTATTCCAAAGGAAAAGGCTGTTGCCCAGACTGCAAAAATTCAGTTTCTTGATGCTGCAAATGGTGAAAGTTTAACCTGGCAGGAAAATATAGAATTGAAGGATGGTAAAACTTCCTACACAATAAAAAAATTTCCCTCAGGTAATCTTTGGGGCATTCCCTTTACAAAGGAAGAGGATTTTCTTAATGCAGCTTCCTATCAGTGGAAAATTCATATCAGATTGATTTTTGCAGATGGAACTTCCTACGTTTTTAAAGACAGTTACTGTTCGTTAAATGCAAAGCTGATAAATGCTCCAAGTTACAATGCAGGAGAAATCAGCTGGGAAATCCGCGGACCGCTTACAGTAGAAAAAGAAGGATTCAGTTTTAAGCTTCCTTACGGCTACAAAAAATTTAATGTTATGCAGCACATGCTTTTTACCGGTCAGAAAGAATCTGCTGATGTATATTGCCCGGTCTCATATTCCTTTACAAAAGAATTTGCCCAGTCAAATGATATTAAGGAAATAGTTTCAGTTGGAAGATTTTCTGTAACAGAATTTTCCAGTCATTACGAAAACATAGACAGCTTTCTGGAAGAATTTTACAACTATCTTCTTAAACTTTATGAAGTAAAAAGAATCCCTATGGAAGCTCTTGAGACAAAAAAAGGTCTTGCCTGTTTAAAGTACAATATCAAACTGAATAACAATACAAATCACACTTTGTATCTTTTTTACCAGAACGGTTACTGCACCTACGTTCATGCACAGCAGAAAATAAAGGCTTCTTCAATTGATGAACTGCTTAATTCTATTTTGAATACAATGGAACTTAAATAAAAAAAATATAAAAATATTAAGGAGATTTAATTATGAAAAAAATTTTTAAAGGGGTGCTGCTTGCATTAACTTCAGCCCTGTTATTTTCCTGCGCATCTAATTCAGGAATGTCGTCAAAGGAGCCTGCCTACACAATTGAAGATGGCAAATATCTTGATTCTCTCTGGAACTCATATTATGAAACCGGTGATGAATCTTATGTAGATCAGGTTATTGCCTATGCTGATACTGAAGATTTACTGATGAAGAAAATCAATCAGCATTACAAAGAATTGTCTCAGGACAACAGATACATGAGCATTCTGGAACACTGGTTTTCTGCTGAAGATGATGGTAAAAAAATTACCTGCCCTGTTGACGTAGAATCTTTGATTTCCATCATTATTCAAGATGAAGCTGTAAAAAATGATATCCGCTACATTTATTCTCCATTTGATCAGGACCTGTTTATTCGTGGTATTATGAAATCAACAGCTGTATGGTCGCTGGCATTTCAGGAAAATAAAGATGCCAGAATTGTTGTCCAGAAAAAAATACCTTTTATGAATGAGAAGCTTGCAAATAATATGTATGCTCTCTTTGGAATGGAAGATATTGTTTACTACCAGAAAGATTCTGGCATTGTAATGAATCAGGCTGGAAAAGCTTTTTTAATCTCCAGTATCCTTGTTAAGGATTTAGATTCATTTATGGATGAATGGAACACTCCTGTTGACCACACACCTTTTATTCCTTCAGCTTCAGAAGTTTCTAAGTCTAAGGATAAAGAAGTTTCTTTTGTTGTACTTTATAGTTTTAATGAGCATGAGGATTATCCTGTTTATATTGATATTGATTCATGTGATTCAAAAGGCGATGTGCAGCACTTTAAGAATATGCTTTTAATTGAATCTAAGCCTGAAAGTAATTTGTATTCTTTGGGCCCTATAATGAAAATCATATTTGAAGACACAGATCCTCTTGGGGAGTATACAATTAGACTTACAGTTCATACTGAGAATACAGTTTTATCTGTAAGTGATTTGACTTATAAATTGAAGAAATAAAATAATCTGAATGAAAATCCTTCTTTTGTAATGCAGTTTCTGTTTACATCAGGAGGATTTTTTTATTAAAAGCCCAGTGCCTGCTGAATAATTTTTTTAATGTCATTTTCCAGACTGATAATTTTTTCTTTTATCTGGCCTGCAAGTTCATCAATAAAAGTTTCAATTTTTTGCCTTTCATTTTCCTGCCCTTTTTTTGTAGCTGCAGAAATCAACTGAACAAGAAGGGGAAAGAATAAAAGACCTCCCACAAACTGTGAAATTAATTCTGAAATTTGTACTTGTGTTTTTTTAAGATTTTTACTGTTGAACGTACAGTCTTCCACTTGAAGGTTCTCAGTGTTTACCAGAGAGAAATTTGCTTTTTTGCAACTTTCAACCGCTTCCTGTATTTCTCCAGGAAGAATTGTGTTTTGAATCTGGCTTATTTTTTTCTTTCCATTCTGGAGGATTATTCTATAGAGGCCCTTGTTCCAGATGCCCATTCCGGAAACTATATTTTTTTCCTTAAGTTTTTCCTTTTCTTTGTCTGCCCATAAATCAATTTCTTTACAGATTTTGCTGCTTATGTGTTTAGGTATACGGTCAACGATTGTATTCTGCCAGCTGTGAATTATGGATGAAAGAATTTCATCCCTGCCGAAAGGTCTGGAGTTTCCACTTCTAAGCTGCACTTTTTGTGTACAGCAGGGAATTATTTTTATAGTATCAGCCTTTTCCCCTGAAGAGAGTTTTATTTCCTTGTAGATTTCTTCCTTGAATTTCTCAAGTGCCTGGGGCGAAAGTTGATCCGCTTTAGTTAAAACGATTGTCAGGTGGTAGCATTCCTTGAGAAAGCGTGAAATTATTTCCGTATCAAGTTTTTCAATTCTCTGGCCCCCTGCCTGAATGCAGTAAATTACGGAGTGAAACCATTCTTCCATGGATTTTTCTACACCATGTTCTTTAAGGGCATCTTTTATTAATTCAATCCACCTGTCTGTTTTGCCTGCTTCAATCCCCCAGGAATCAAAAAAGCGGATCTGCTGTTTCTTTATAGTCACCTGATAGGGAAAAAGTCCTTCTCCTGTAACTGCATGCCCGGCACCAGTTTCTGCAAGTTTTTTATCGCAGAGATAATTTAGGAGAGAACTTTTGCCGCTTCCTGTTTTGCCCATAATGAGCACGTTGCACATAAAGTCAGTCATGATTGTCCCTGGTTTTTATATCATCAGAATCTGCTTCTTCGAATGTGTAATCTTCAGAGGATTTTTTTTTGCGTTTGAGAAAGTCTTCTGCTTTTTCTACCACAAGAGGTCCAAAATTTTTCATAAGATTCTGAACTTTTATGTTGTCACCATTTAATTGAGCTTTTGAAATTCCATATGAGATTGTGGAAGCTGCTTCGCCCAGAGCGTATGTAATTGAAGCTCCCACTGCTCCTGAAATCAATCCTCCTACAAAAGTTCCTACTCCAGGAAGTGCTTTGAAAATTGAAGCTGCCAGTGAACGTCCGGCGCTGGTCAAAAGAGGTCCAAGTATGCTGGATGCACACATTGTAGTAAGGCTTTGTTTGATTGAACCTAAATCGTAATAGAATAGAACTCTTGCCAGAAGGCTTAATTCATTGGTAACTAAAAGAGGGGCATCTGACATTGGAATTGGTACAAATCCCACTGCAAAAGAAGTTCCTACATGCTGGGCAATTATTCCGTGTGCCTTTTTCCACTTTTCTTTCAGGTTGATTTTTTGAGTTTTAATAAAAGCGTCTCTCAGGCTTATAGGCAGCTGTTCAATGGACCATTCCACAAGTTCTTCAATGTGGTTGTATTTGCTGCTTTTTGTGCTGACTTCAAAGAGGGATTTTTGTGCCCATTCAGGAAGTATTGCTTTCATTGCAATGGCCGTTTCATCATTTGAAATATCAGCCTTTGTAAAAAGGACTGCCACTGGTAAGCCGGCCTGGTGAAAAGTCTGGAGTGCAGAAAGATCGTAGTCTGTAACACGGCTGCCGCTTTCTGCAATACAGTACCATATCATGTGGATTGAGTTTTCAGGATTGTTACTCTCTTTTGCCAGGGCTATAACGGTATTGAAAAATTCTTTATCAGCGGAATCTCCCAGTTCGTAACCTTTACTGTCAAAAATCCTCACGGAAGAATGTTCGCTTTCGTAAACCTGGATGTTCTGGGTAACAGGTTTCCCGGTTCCAGTTTGAGCCACTTCTTCCCCAAAGACCATATTGATAATGGAACTTTTTCCAGCTCCAGTGGCCCCTGCAATAAGAATATTCGGTTTCTTTATTTCTTTTTCAAGTCTTTCATATTCCTGCTGGAATTTTTGACCTAAATCAATATTTTCTCTGCTGTCCATCCGGAAAATTCCTCCTGTTATAATTTAAGATAGAATTCTCTAATGGGCAAATTAATTATTCAGGAAATGGTTACATTGTGGAGCCATTTTCCACTTTTAAGCCGAATAAGGCCCATTGTGGATTTGAAGATGTGTTCTGACTGAACGCAAAGGTAAACGGCCCAGTAAGGCAGCTTCCATATTGTAACTGCAATAAAGCCCAGTGGAAGGGAAATAAGCCACATAAATCCAATATCAATGATCATTCCTACAATAGTATCTCCTCCACTGCGGCAGACACCTACAACTATTATCATATTAATTGACCAGAGAGGATAAAGAAGGGCAGCTATATAGAGCATAACTTTTGCCATATGGAGAACTTCCGGCTCAACCTTAAAGAGATATTTCAGCAGGAAGGAAAGTGGAATAAGAAGTAAGCCCAGTACTGCCCCTGCCAGAATCATAAATCTTGTAAGCTGATTTGCCAGTTTCCGGGCTTCTGTTTCTTCTCCTTCCCCAATCTTTTTTCCGATTAAAATAGCGGCGGCATTTCCACAGCCTATAAAGAATGTCCATACAAGATTTGAAATTGTAGAAGTGATATTTGATGCTGCAACCATGCTTGTTCCTGCATGTCCGTAGATTGCCTGCTGAAGGGAAGCTCCTGTTCCCCAGAGACTTTCGTTTACTAAAACAGGAAGGGCAATAACAATGTAGTGCCAGAGAAAGCCTTTTTGTGGTTTAAAGTAGCGGGAAGGAGTTGAAGCAATTTCAAATTTCTTTCCATATACAACAATCATGATGATTAAAAATTCTACCGCTCTGGCAATGTCTGTTGCAATTGCAGCACCAACAATCCCCATTGGTTCAAGAATAACTCTTCCCTGAAAATTCAATCCAAAAATAAAAAAGTAATTGAGAATGGCGTTAAGTAAAACTGAAATACCGGTTGCAATCATTGGAAGAAAAACATGCTCCGTGCTGCGAGCCGCCATTGAGAATGCGAATCCTGCTCCAAAGAAAATATATCCCGGGGCAACATAACGGAGGTATTCAGCTCCTTTTGAAATAACCAGTGGATCTTTTGAATAAATTTTCATGCAGAATTCTGGAGCAAAAAAAGCTGCGCAAAAAAACAAAATTGAAACTACCAGGGAGCCTGTAATTGTAATTCCCATAGTGCGGTGAATTCCCTCTAAATCCCGTTTACCCCAGTATTGAGAAATAAAGACAGATCCTCCTGAAACAATTCCAAACATCACAATGTTCATGACAAAGAAAATCTGGTTTCCTAAACCAACAGCCGCAATATCTGTTGAGCCCAGCTGACCAACCATTACGTTGTCGATCATATTTACAAAAGAGGAAAGAAAATTCTGCACTATAATTGGAAGTGCAATCTTAAAAAGTGATGCTAAAAATGTCATGGGAGAATTATACAAATTTTTTATCAAATTGAAATACTAGTATTTTGGGGGTATACTATAGAAATGAAGAAATATGATTATTTAATTGTCGGCTCAGGTCTTTATGGAGCCGTTTACGCTTATCTTGCAAATAAAGCTGGAAAAAAATGTCTTGTAATTGATAAAAGACCTCAGTTAGGTGGAAATATTTATTGTGAGGATTGTGATGGAATTCATGTTCACAAGTACGGGGCTCATATCTTTCACACCAGCAATAAAGAAGTGTGGGATTTTGTAAATTCCTTTGTTCCTTTTAACAGATATACAAATAGTCCTGTAGCAAACTATAAGGGCAAACTTTATAATCTTCCTTTCAATATGAATACTTTTTACCAGATGTGGGGCGTAACAACTCCAGAGCAGGCAAAAGCAAAAATTGAAGAACAGAAAAAAGCAAGCGGAATTAAAGAAGCAAAAAATCTTGAAGAGCAGGCAATTTCTCTTGTGGGTGAAGATATTTACAAAACTCTGGTAAAGGATTATACGGAAAAACAGTGGGGAAGAAAATGTACAGAACTTCCATCCTTTATAATCAAGAGACTCCCTGTGCGTTTTACTTTCGATAATAATTATTTCAATGACAGTTATCAGGGAATTCCAATTGGAGGATATAATAAACTGATTGAAGGTCTCCTTGCAGGAATTGATACTCAGGTCAATGTAGATTTTTTTGAAGACCGGGAAAAATGGCAGAACCTTGCAGATAAAATTGTCTTTACCGGAAAAATTGATGAATTTTACAATTATAAATTCGGTAAGCTGGAATACAGAACTGTACGCTTTGAAACAGAAGTTTTAAATGTTCAGAATTATCAGGGAAATGCAGTTGTAAATTATACAAGTCATGATGAGCCATATACAAGAATCATTGAACATAAGCATTTTGAAGTAGAAAATCCTGCTTATGAAAAAGAGAAGACTGTTATTTCCAAAGAATATTCAACTGAATGGACTGAAGGAATGGAACCTTTCTATCCTGTAAATAATGAAAAAAATGCAGCTCTCTACGGTCGTTACAAAGAAGAAGCAGAGAAAGAAAAATCTGTAATTTTCGGAGGACGCCTTGCAGAATACAAATATTACGATATGGATGATGTAATCGCAAAAGTATTTGAGGACTGGAAAAGGTCTGTGTGAAATGAATAAAGTAATTGCCTGCCCAAATCTTGATCAGCTTGCAGAGGATATGATTGAAAAAATCCTTGACTGCTGGAAAAATCCATTTAAGTCTCCAAGAGTTATTCTTTCAGATTCAAAAATGGAACAGTGGTTTAAGCTTAAGTGGATTAAAAGTCAAAAAACAAATGTGCTGATGAATTTAAAATTCGAAAGGCTTGATTCTTTTCTCTTTAATCTGCTTCAGGTTTCCGGAGATGATTTTTGTCTTTTAAACAGACAGCTGCTCCGGGATTTGATTATGCAAAAACTGTTTTCAAAAGTTGACGGGCAATTCTATTACAAAAGTCTTGGAAATGGTGAAGTTGATTCCTATATTTCAGATGCTTCGTATCCTTCAGGAGTGAATCCAATCCGCCTTTACGATTTTTCTTCAAAAATGGCAGGGCTTTTTCTTGAGTATGAAAGTTCAAGGAATAAGGATTTTCTTGAAGGCAAGGGCTGGCAGGAGAAACTTTACAATGATGTTTTCAGTGAAGAGATTATACTTGATGGAAAAACTTATCTGACCCTTCCTCAGCTTTATAATCAAAAAGAAGCTGATGCAGATTTTAAACTGGAAGGTCCAATTTTTGTTTTTGGATTTTCAGGAATGGGAAATTTCTACAGACAGGCATTGAAACGGTGTGGACAGGAAAATGAACTTTATGTTTACATTCAGGCTTTTGGTTCGGAAATGAGCAACGTGAATGAAATTTCAAAAGAGTTGTCCTGGTCTGGAAATGAGAACCTTGAACTGTGGAAAGAAAACAGTCAGTTTCAGTTTATTACTCCTGCTTATTCTGATGATTCCCTGCTGCAAAAAATACAAAAGGAAATTGGGAAAAATAAATCGTTTGCAGAAAAAGAATTTTCTGATGATGATTCATTTACGTTAACTGCTGCCCCAAATGAAATCCGCGAAGTGGAAGTTCTTCATTCCAGAATATGCCGGCTCTTAAAAGAAGATGATGCGGGACTGGGACAGATTTTAGTTCTTGCTCCTGACATGCAGAAATATTCTGTTGCTGTTTCCCAGATTTTTGATCAGCTTGAAGAGGGTAGTAAAGATTTTCCTGTGCTTCCTTATACAATTGCAGATTCTTCATCTAAAGATTCTCTTGTTGCAGAAGCTTTAAAAATTCTTTCCTCAATCCTGGAAAAAAATTATTTATGTCGCAGTGATTTAATTTCTTTAATCAGAAATACTGTTGTGCAGAAAAGTAGAGACTATTCGGAATCGGAAGTTTCTGTCTGGATTGACTGGATAGCAAATTTAAATGTTTATCGTGACAGAGTTTCCGGTCAGGAAATTATTCAGGACTGGGAAAAGGCAAAAAGGCGTCTTCTTCTTTCAAGGCTTACTGATAAAAAAGTTTTGTTCGGGGATAAAGAATATCTTCCTTTTTCCACTCTGGAATCTGAAAACGATATGGTTTTATTTAAATTTGTTCAGCTGATTGATGAACTGGAAGAATGGAAGAAATACTCTAAGAGCGAACTTTCAAAAAATGAAATCGAAAAGATACAGTTGATTCTTGATAATTTTCTTCTTATGCAGGGAAGTATTCCTGAAAGACTTGCAGGGGAAGACTACATTTACAGAAGAGTTTCTGAAGAATTAAATCTCTATAAAGAACTGCTTAAAGATGATGAAGTTGTTCCGGGAAAGTGTTTTTTCTTTGCCTTACTTGAAGCTGGAGAAAATACAAAGTTAAGCAAAGGTTCTTTGTTTACTCATGGAGTCACTTTTGCAAATTTAAAGCCTAACAGAATTTTGTCTGCGGATTATATTTTTATTCTTGGAATGGATTCTAAGAGTTTTCCTGGTCAGACTCTGGAGGATATTCTGGATTTGCGCAGACTGGAAGTTTTGCCTGGTGACAGTTCTCTTCCTGAAAAAAATAAAGATGCTTTTTTGTGTCAAATAATGTCCGCCGGTAAAGGATTGTATATTTCCTACGTAAATAAAGATTTGAAAAAGGATCAGGAATTCTATCTTTCTTCAACAGTTAATACATTTGTAAGGTCTGTTAAACTGCAGCCTGATGTTGATAAAGAAAAAATCATTTCAATCGATGAAAAAAGAAGCTGGAAGGAACTCTTTACTCCAAGAGAATTTAGAAATAAAGAAAACTTTGATTATTTAAATGACAGCAGCAGAAAGCAGGAACAAAATAAACGCCTTAAAACAGAAGATCAGGCTGTTCAGAGTTTACCGGACCGTCTTTCTTTGAGCAAAATTATAAAATATCTGGAAGATCCGTTTAAGTTCAATGTTGAAAATGTTTTCGATGGTGAAGAAGATAATTCTGATGAAGAAATAATTGAATTCGAACCACTGTCATTTGATAATCGTAATTCCAGAATTTTCCAGAAAGAATATGTAGCTTCCCTGGTTAAAGATGACTGGGATCAGGATAATTTTAAGAACAGTCTTGTTTTGAAAAATCAATTACCAGACGGTTTCTTTGGAGAATATACAATTTCAGAATTAGAAAAAAAAGGAATGGCTGCAATTGTAAATCTTGTTAAATCATTGAAAGGAATTCAATTAAAACCAGAAGCTGCTCTTCAATTCTTAAAAGAGAAAAAAATTAATTTTGATTTCAATTCAGAGCTTGCCCTTAAGTCTGGGGAAAAAGAATGGACTCTAAATGGAAAAACAAGATGGTGGATGCTTGAAGAAAATAATCTTTATGTAATGGACATAAAGTCTGGTACAAGTTTTTTATCAACTTATGTTACATCCCTTGCAGTTTTGGCTCAGCAGGAAGAAAAAGATTACAGTGTAATTCTTATTATGGCCACTGAAGATAATAAAGATAGCTTGTCCTTTTCATTATCCCCGTCTAGAGCAAAATCCATTCTGGAAGAAATTTATAATTCAATCTTTGTAGAAAAATTTACTGAATGTGTTCCAGAACAATTAATTACAGAGTTTGATAATGATATTGAGAAGTATGAAAAAGGCAAGAAAACAGAACTTCCTGATCTTGAATGGTTGAAAGAAAAACTTGAAAATTCTTCAGAGCATGGAAGTAATCCCTGGAAATATTTTACAAGAAAAAATCTTTTTAACATTTACGAAGATTTAAATTATACAGAAAAAAACTTTTGGGAACGATGGAATCAAAATGTAGCCCACCAGAAAAAATTGATTCTTTATTTGTGAGAGGAATTAGGTAATGGAAGAAAGTAAAATATTTAATATAGATGATTTCAATCCTTCTGAAAGTATGTTCATTGAAGCTTCGGCCGGAACAGGAAAAACTTATACCATTACAGAAATTGTAAATAAAATTGTAAAAACTGGAAAAGCTGAACTTGAAGAAATTTTAATTGTAACTTATACCGATAAGGCTACCGGGGAATTAAGAAGTAGAATCAGATCAAGACTGGAAGAAAATAAAATTAAGGCTGATGTAGATAAGGCTGCTATTTTTACAATTCATTCTTTCTGTCAAAACACTTTGTCAGAATTTGCTTTTCTTGCAAAACAACCAATAAATCTTTCCCTGATTGATGAAAGTGAAATCGATACTTTTATTGATAAATGGATTAGGGATGAACTGGTTAATGATCAAATGTTTCTTGATTTTTATACTGGTGCTAAATGTGTTAATAAATTAAAAACTGATTTATCTGCTGCCGTAAAAAATTACTATCTGGATTTCAACGGAAATGAAAATAAAAATATTGTTTCCATGAAGGAAGTTGATTATCCAGAATTACGCGGTCAAAAACTCACCTGGGAGCAGATGATAAAATGCAGGAACGCAAAATCTTTAAATGATTTAGAAGAAGTTTTTCCTGCTTTTTCAATGGCATTAGAGGTTCTGAAAGCAAATCCTGATGCTATGATAAATTCACGAACAACCGCTCAAAAAATATTAGATAAAATTCATGAAAATGAATCTAAAAAAGTTATTGAAATATATAGTGGGAACAATACCCCCGTAGAAAATCCTGTAACCGAGGCAGAAAAAGCTTTTCTCTATATTTCAGAATTGAAAAACTTTTTAAAAGATTTAATCAGCGATAAAATTCCAGGTATTTTTTACAGTCATATTTTAAAACAACTTTACCTTGAATGGCAGAAAGAAAAAGCTTCATTAAAATCTCAATCCTATGACGATATGCTGCGGAATGTGGTTGAAGCTCTTCGTGATGAAAAATCTGCACTTAAAGAAGCCCTTAAGAAAAAATACAAATATGCTGTTATTGATGAATTTCAGGATACAAATCAAAGACAGTGGGATATTTTTAAAAGTATCTTCCTGGAGGATAAAGATCATTCTATTTTTGTTGTTGGTGATCCAAAGCAGTCCATTTATTCTTTCCAGGGTGCAGACCTTAATGTTTACAATAAGGCAGTGGAAGAAATAAAGCAGGCAGGGGGAAGCGGAACACGTCTCCCTGTAAATTATCGTTCCTCTCCTTCAATGATAGAAGCATGCAATAAGATATTTTCCAGTGAAAGTACTTTTTTCCAGGACCAGAGTTTTGAATTTAAACCGTCACTGGAAAACGATTTTATAAAAGAAAGCCTTTATATGGGGAAGGCTCTCCCTCCTGTCTGGATAACGGAAGAAAATACTGATAAAAATGCTTTTGCCAGAATTATTGTAAAAACAATTATTGACTGCTGTACTTTTACAGATGAAAATAAAACCCGGCTTCAGGTCTATGACAAAAAAAAGAAAGCTTATAGAAATGTTTCTTTTTGTGACTTTGCAATTCTTTCAAGAACTTCAACTGAAATGCCTGCTGTTGAAAGAGAAATGCAGAAAGTGGGCCTGCCTTTTAATCGATATAAAGATACTGCCTTATTTACCGGCACAGAATGTTACCAGTGGATTTGTCTTTTTAAAGCAATTGTTGCCCCGGATTTTAACGGCCGCAATCGTTCCATTCTCAGCGAGGCTCTTTTCACACTTTTCTTCAATATTGATATCAGCGAAACTGAAAAAGAAAAATATGATGATCCTGTCTGCGATGAAAGGCAGAAAATAATTTCATGGCAGCTTCTTTCCAGAAAAAGGGAATGGGCAAAATTGATGGAAACAATTTTCAAGGACACTGAAATTGAAAAACGTCTTTCTAATCTTGATATGCTTCAGACTCTTTCAAAATTCAGGCAGCTGGCAAATTATTCAGTGGACTATCTTTACAGCAGGGCCTGTTCTCTTGATTCTCTCATAAAACATCTGACCCGTCTCTATAATAAAACTGAGAGCAATGATACAGAAGGACTTGTTGCGAAAGGTTCAGATTTTAACTGTGTCCAGTTGATGACTATTCATGCATCAAAAGGACTTGAGTTTCCTGTTGTAATTGTTTTTTCTGGAATTAAGGGGGCAAATAATAAACTTCCCCAATCCTATTTCTATCATGAAAATAAGGAAGCATTTCTGGGCTTTACAAGTGAAGAAAGAAAAAAAAGATTATTTGAAGAGTCTCTTGAACGGCAAAGATTGTATTATGTAGCTTATACCCGGGCAAAATCTGTTTTAATTCTTGGACTGCTTAATGAAATGACCAGCAGGAACAATAAAACTTTTTATCAAAATATATATGATCCCTTGTTAAACTTTTCAAAAATTCACAAAGACAGCTGCAGGATTTTAAAAGACAGTCCTGGTAACTGGAGCGAAAAAGTCAAAGAGATTCTTGAAATGTATGAAGAAGATAATGCTGATATAAAAGATGATTTTAGCCGCAGTCAGCAGGAAGAAATTAACAGGGAGCTTGCTGGAAAAATTCCGGAAAAAAGAATTCTTAAACATTCATATTCATCATTATCCCATGGAATTCTTGAAGAAAGTATTGATATAACTGGTGAAGAAAGTGTAAGGCTTGATAAAGACCAGACTGTGGAAACTGAAAAAAGTCTTTTCGCTTTTGATATTAATTCAAAACAGATTCCTGCAGAATATAAAGAAGAGGCTGATCCTGTGTTTGAGGATTTTCCACGGGGAACAAAACTTGGTTCTGCCATTCATGAAGTTTTCGAAAAAACTGATTTTACTGCAATAGGAAACTTACCTGATGAAAAATCTGCTGATGAAGACAAGGAACTTTCTTTTTTAATCAGACAGTCTTTTGAAAAACAGGCCCTGCACATTGACATGGAAGATTCCAGGGGATGGAAAAAAACTGCATCAGCAATTGTCTGGAATACGCTTAACAGTCTCCTTCCTTCAATTTCAGGAAATTCATCACGGAACGAAAATTTCTCCCTTAAAGATTTGTCCCAGGAAGACAGACTTGCAGAAGTGGAATTTAATTTTGCTCCGGAAGAGGAAAAAGTTTTCAGACAATATTGTAATGGCTTCATAGACTTACTTTTCAAAAGAAATATAAATGGTAAGGATGTATATTCAATTCTGGACTGGAAAAGTGATTTTATGGAAGAAGAAAAATCCTACTGCCAGGGAGCAAAACTTAAGGCTGCAACAGACAAAGCTTATTCAATTCAGAGAGTTCTGTATTCTTACTGCACAATCCGCTGGCTGAGTCAGTTCCTGAATAAATCTGAAGAAGAAGTGTTCAAAGAAAATTTCGGCGGAATTTATTATGTCTTTGTTCGAGGCTGCAAATGTGGAAGCGGCAATGGCATCTATGCCCAGACCTGGGAAAGCTGGAGCGATTTAAGGGAGGCCTTTTTCAACATATCAACTAAGTTAATGGCCGGTGGAGGAAAACTCTGATGAACTATAAGGATTTTTTTAATCAGCTTTATAAATTAAATGCCATTTCCAGTATCTGGGAAAAGATTCTTGATATGCTCAGAGAAATGGAAAAAAAGATCAGCGATCAGGCACTGGATATTTTCTGTATTTATTTTTCTCTTCTTGATGATGGAAATACCTGTATTGCACTTAATAAGGAAAAACTTCTTGCAAAGTGGATGAAAAAGTGGAATGGACTTCTCCTTGTGAATGAAGTGTCTGAAGAAGAGAAAGATATTTTGCAGGAAAAAGATTTTGAGCACATTATTGAAGAAGGCCTAAAATCATTTAAAGACGGTTCTCTGAAATCCATTATTGAAGATAATCCTTCTGAAGAAAACAACGGAAAGATTTTTATTATTTCAAATATTGATGGAAATGACTGGCTCTTTGCTGAAAAGTATTATTGTGCAAAAAATATAATCGAAGAAAGAATCAAAAAACTTTTTCGTGCAGGACAGGGAAAAGCGCTGGATAAAAAATCCATTGCAGATGAATTTGAAAAACTTACAGACAAAAAGTTTAAGTTAAAAGAAAGACAACTGGAGGCAATTGCCCGTGGTCAAAAAGAAAATTTGATAATTACAGGCGGCCCTGGAACTGGTAAAACAACTGTCATCACATATCTTTTGTGGGAACTTTTTAAGGATGAAGATAATCTGAAAAAACATCTTTATCTTGCTGCTCCAAGTGGAAAGGCTGCTGACCGTATGAAAGAAAGTATTCTGGAAGCAATAAATAAAATTAACTGCGACTCAGATTGTGCGGCTTTTAAAAAATTAAATACTTCAGATTCATACACAATTCATCGTCTGCTCAGTTATGCTCCACAGGAAAATTCTTTTATTTACAACAGTGAAAATCAATTTAACAAAGATTCTATATTTGTAATTGATGAAGCAAGTATGATTGACATTGATTTGTTTGCCTCTCTCCTTTCTGCAATTCCGGATCAGGCCAGGGTTTTTATTTTAGGAGATAAAGATCAGCTTCCTTCTGTTCAGGCAGGTGCTGTACTTGGTGAAATTCTTGCCAAGAAAAAAGACAGTGTTGTGGAATTAAATGAATCAAATCGTTTTAACTCAAATTCTGAAATCGGCCGCTTAAAAGATGCGGTTCAAAATGAGCAGCTGGAGTTAAAAGATTTTCTGCATTTTGAAAAATGGTCTGCATGGAAAAAAGATTTTCCTTCGGAAAGAAATGCTGGTGAAAATCCTGTAGATTTTATTGAGCTGGATGAAGGACAAAAAGGAAAGGAAATTTCAGAAATTGTCTGTAATTGGTCCGCCGCTTTTTATGATCATCTGGCAGATAAAAAAATCTCTCCTGCTTACAAATTAAAAGCTTCTTTTGACAAAGAAAATCTTCAGCTGCTGGATAAACTGTGGACTGACTCCATGAAAGCGAAAATCCTTTGTGCAGAAAGAAGAGGGCTGAGGGGAGTTGAAAATATAAATAAAATCATCTGTGACAATATCCGGGAAAAAAATCAGTTGTATGATTTCAGTCAGGGAAACTATTTTCCAGGCCAGCTTCTTATGATTAATCAGAATCAGAAAATGTACAAACTGTATAACGGCGACTGCGGAATTGTTGTGCGCTTTGAAAATAATCCTTTCCTCTATCTTATGATTGAGAAATCTGCAGAAGGTGAAGAAAAGGAAAGAAATTTTTCTTTTGAAAACAGAATATTTGCTGCAGGTAGATTTATGTTCTATCCTTTGTACCTTTTGCCTGGGGAAGCTCTTGAAACAGCTTATGCAATCACTATTCACAAATCTCAGGGCTCCGGTTATGACAATATTTTGATTTTTCTTCCTGAGCAGGAACAGCATCCTCTTTTGAACAGACAAATATTTTATACTGCAATTACCCGAACTTCCGGCTCAACATACATTGTTGCTTCAGAAGAAATTTTGTGTAATGCAAGAAAAAATATTATTGAGCGGGATACCATGATTCAGCTGTAAAAATTGCGGCTGACGGTCGGTTAATTTAGCGTCTGAATCTGCTGCCAAAAGAAAATGCATTATCGCTGTCCAGATTATCGTAGCTCCACTGGGCAATATAAGTTACCGGCATTTTCATATCGGTTTTAATCCACCAGGCTGCAAGATTAAGAAGTGAACCGGCCCACATAATCCGCTTTACTTTTTCCTGGTCTGTAAGGTTTTCGTGCTGGAGAAGGATATTGTTGATTTTCTCCAGAAAACTTTGTTCCAGATTTGCATCCAGGATAATTCTGTACTTTGCCCGATTCTTTTTTATGTAGTCAAAAAGGCGTGTGTAGAAAAGTTTGTCGCCCTTATTTCCATCATAAGTGCCGGCATTTTTTTCAATGTCTTTAATGATGTCATTTAAGCTTTCTTCCAGGACATCCCTTTTGGTCTTGTAATTTGCATAGAAACCTGTTCTTGAGACTCCGGCTTTTTCGCATAAGTCATTGATTTTAATGGACTCAAAATCATGGTGCTTCATCAATTCAAGAAGAGCCTGCCTGATACTGGCTTTAAGTGTGAGCCTCAGTTCATTGTTGTGACGGTTTATCCCCTTCATCTGATCTTTCATTGCTGCTTCCTTCTTAAAATATTTTTACCACCTTTGCCGGAAAAGTTCTATAGAACTAACATTTGTAATGACTGTAACTGTGGATTTTTATAAAATTTTTGGTAAATTTCGTGAATTTATATTCATAATTTATAATATTGTGTTATAATTATGGTAGAGAGAGTTATATGAAAAAAAGTTTTATTTTACTTATGGTAGGCTGGCTGATTATTTTCAGCAGTTTTGCCGATTACGTTCCAAAAGAAGACGGTTTATTCCTTTTCATGGATGAAAACGGTGCTCCGGACTGGAAATGTCTCTATGTTCACATGGATGCGGTAGCCGAATACTACGACTATGTTTTCATCGTTAAGGTGGATAAAAGTACAATGGATTTCTGGGATAAAATGAAAATTCCTGCGGAAAATATCTGTCGTTACTATGAGGATTACAATCAGTCTGAAATTTTGTGCTATAAGCGGGATTACGGCTATCAGAATTTTGCCTATATCATAAATAGTGGCAGCGATGATATGGTCATTATGCTGGCAATGTTTACGAATAAGGGCGGTTCCCTGGATGTGGCAATGAGTCTGATGATAGGCGGAATGAAAGTTTATCCAAGTTCAGAATATAAAATTCAGTGGGAATTGAATCTTGAGAAAAGCATGAAGCCGGATGAACTTGCAAAACTGATACAAACAATGTCGAAATAAAATAAACTTCTCTTTTTTTTACAGGGACCATATTTGTCTCAGTAATGTGCTATGATATAATGAGCTGAAAAAAAGGAGTTTTTATTATGATGAATATTCAGTGTCCTAAATGCGGAGAAATAATTCCTATAGAAAAGAGCAACTATGATGCTTTACTGGCGGAAGTCAGAACTGCTGAGTTTAACAAGGAAATGTACAGCTTTAAACAGCAGATTCTTGCACAAAAGAAAAGCGAAATTGATGCAGCCCGTTCAGAAGAAAAAACTATTTTTGCAAAGGCTGAATCTTCGTATAAGGAAGAAATTGCTAAACTTAAGGCTGATTATGAAAGTAAACTGGCCAAAAAGGATGCTGATGCTCAGGTTGCTCTTTCCAGAAAGGAACAGGAAATTTCCAGCCTGCAGACAAAACTTGAGGGAGCAAAAACTGAAACTCAACTGGCTGTAAAAAATGCAGTTCAGGATTCAAATGAAAAAATTATTAAGCTTCAGGCCGATCTTGAAGTTGTAAAAAAAGATAAGCTCCTTAATGAAGAAAATATTATTAAAAGTTACGAAATGCAGATGAAGCTTAAGGATGAGCAGATTGAGCAGATTCGTGACTTTAAGAAAAAGCAGTCTACCAAAATGATTGGTGAAGATCTTGAGCAGCACTGTCTTATGGAGTTTAACAAAGTTCGGGCCTACTGTTTTCCAAATGCTCAGTTTGATAAAGATAATAAAGTTGTTGAAGGAACAAAAGGTGACTTTGTTTACAGAGAAACAACTAATGATGGAGTAGAAGTTCTTTCTATCCTCTTTGAAATGAAGAATCAGGATGAAGATACAAAATCCAAGCATAAGAATGAAGATTTTTTTGCTAAAATGGATTCTGACCGTAAAAAGAAAAACTGTGAATATGCAATTCTCGTCAGTACTCTGGAGGAAGAAAATGATTTTTACAATGCAGGTATTGCAGATATTTCTACCTGGGTGCCTAAGGGCTTTGTAGTTAGACCGCAGTTTTTTGTTCCAATCATTCAGATTTTGAGAAATGCTGCTCTTAAAGCGGTAGATGCTAAGCGGGAACTTCTTGCCATGCAGGCTCAGGAAGAAGATCTTACCAATTTTGAAAACAATCTCATGCATTTTAAGGACAGTCTGGGCAAGACAATTCTGAATGCAAGAAACAATCATGTAAAGGCTGTGGAAAGTATTAAGGACACAATTAAAAAACTTCAGACCATTGTGGAACTTCTTGAAACTTCTAACCGCCAGCTTGATACCTGTGATAATAAGCTTGAAGATTTTACAGTGGAAAAAATCACTAAGAATGCACCTTCTGTAAAACAAAAAATCCTTGAACTGAGACAGGGGGAAGAAAAATAACTGTTTCCTGTAAGTCTGCTTTTAATCAGCGCAGGCTTGCAGAAAAGACTGGGCACAAGTATGAATAGAATTCTTTTTATACATGGATTAAATATGAAATGGCAGGGGCCGGTTTATGAAGGCTTAAAGCGTTTTTTTCAGAAGAAAGAGGACTATGAAACTTACACAATTCCTTTTCCCGAGATTCTTACTGATCCTGTTAAAACTGTAGAAAGAATTAAAACTTTTGTAGCGGAAAAGAAAATCAATATTCTGGCAGGAACTTCCCTGGGGGGATTTTACGCTTTAACTTTTCCTGAAAAAGTTTTCAAAATAGTTATGAATCCTTGTCTCTTTCCAAGTATAGAAGTGGAACAGGTAAAAAATAAAGTTACGGGAGAATATGTAAAAGTTTCTTCCGAAGTAAAACTTGTCTGGCAAAAGATGGAAGCTTCCTTAAAGGATTTTTCACTTCTCCCGAAAGAGGCCAGGTCTGCTTTCGGTTTGTTTGGAAATCAGGATTTTCTTTTCCATTATGAAAAAGATCATACTTACAAACCGCTTTTTGAAGAATTATTTCCTTCTACAAAAAATCAGCCAAATGCCTTTTACATTGATGGGGTCCACAGCTTTACCCCTGAACAAATGGAACTGGGACTTTCAAAGTGGGAATGGTAAAAAACTAAATTCCCAGAACTGAAGATGAAAAGTTTTTTGCAATTTCTTTTGGATTCTGTTTGTAATCATCTGCAGCCCAGTGATAAAAAATATTAAACATTCCCCCCGAAAGAAAATAGGCGTGAGCTTTATCCAGGGAAGGAACTTTCTGCTGAACAACTTTGTCAAAAATGTTGCTGATAATATAAAGCCGGTTATTTTTATATAAAATACTGGTTACTTCTTTGTATTCGTACATGTGCAGCAAAACTTTTTCTACATAAACATCCCAGGGAGCGGTCAAATCAATGTTCTGCGACTGACTGACGAAGTTTACTGTTTCCCGTTCAATGTAGCGTGTCAGAATGTCTTCTTTATCCATAAAATTTCTGTAAAAGGAATTACGGCTTACTCCAGCGTGTTTAATTATTTCTACAATGCTGATGTTGTCAAATTTTTTTACCTTCAATAAGTCGATGAATGAAAGCATGATGCAGTTTACAACTTCTTCTTTTAGTTTCCTTTGTTTTATCATATTTTACTCACCACCTGATTGGAGTAATTATACCCGATTTGTTATATTTGTACATAAAAAAAGGCGGCTACTTTTAAAGCTGGCCGCCTGTTACTTGATGTGGAAAGTTATAAGGTTCTCTCAAAAAAATTGCATTTTGAGAGATTCCCGTAAGCTTATCCGGATAATCCTTTTATTCTACAAATTCATAACCGGCTTCTGTAACTGCTTGTTTCAGACTTTCTTTTGAAACTTCTCCGCTGGTCTGGATTTCAACAGTTCCAGTTTCATGGCTGGCAGCGGCACTTACAACGTTTTCCAGCTTTTCAATTGCATCCTTAACATGCTTTTCGCAGTGCTGGCACATCATTCCCTTTACTTTTATTGTCATATTTTTTTCCTCCTGCGGAATTGATTTTTCCCTCTCTGCAAGAAGTGTTTCTCCATTCAGAGAGTGTTTTATTTTTTTATCCCTTTTGTTTCTGAAAATATTAAAAAGATTCAGTCTGAGGGCATTAGTTACTACACAAAAACTTGAAAGACTCATTGCGGCAGCTCCGAACATTGGATTTAATTCCCAGCCGAAAAGTTTTATATAAGCTCCTGCTGCAAGAGGAATGCCGATTACATTATAGAAAAAGGCCCAGAAAAGATTTTCGTGAATGTTCCTAAGTGTTTTTCTGCTCAACCTGATTGCTGCTGCCAGGTCAAGCAAAGAACTTTTCATCAGAACCAGGTCTGCTGCATCAATTGCAATGTCGGTACCTGCTCCAATTGCGGCTCCGGTGTTTGCTCTTGTAAGGGCTGGTGCATCATTGATTCCATCGCCTGCCATAAGAACATTTCCTTTTTCCATAAGCTCCTTTACGATTTTTTCCTTTTCATCCGGAAGAAGATTTGCGGCAACTTCATCTACACCTGCTTCTTTTCCGATTGCAGCGGCAGTTCTTTCGTTGTCGCCTGTAAGCATGATTGTATGGATTCCCATATTTTTCAGCTGACCGATTGCAAGTGCGCTGTCATCTTTTATAACATCAGCAAGGGAAATTATTCCTGCAAGTCTTCCTTCTTCTACAAAGTAGAGAACTGTCATTCCTTCTTTTTCAAGAGCCTCTGCTTTTTCTTTTGTTTGTGAACTGATTGGAGCAATTGATTTGATAAAATCATATTTTCCAGCGGCGAGATTTTTTCCTTTTCTTTTTCCTGTGATTCCTTTTCCTGAAATTGAATTAAAATCTTCCGGAGATACTATGGAAATACCATCGGCCCTGGCTTTTTCTACAATGGATTTAGCAAGGGGATGTTCGCTTTTTAATTCAAGACTAGCTGCTAATTCCAGTACTTCTTTTTCAGAATAATTATTTTCCGGTAAAATATTACGTACCTGTGGCTGGCCTTTTGTAATTGTTCCGGTCTTATCAAGAACCACAATCTGAGTTTTACCGCATTCTTCCATGGAAGCGGCTGTTTTAAACAGAATACCGTTTCTGGCGCCAATTCCGTTCCCTACCATAATTGCAACAGGAGTGGCCAGTCCGAGTGCACAAGGGCAGGAGATTACTAAAACAGAAATTGCTCTGGCTAAGGCATAACCAAAAGTCTGTCCTGCAAACATCCAGACTGCAAATGTTACAAGTGCAATGGAAATTACGGCAGGTACAAAAAATCCGGAAACTTTATCTGCAACTTTTGCCACTGGTGCTTTTGTTGCGGCGGCGTCACTTACCAGCTGAATTATCTGTGAGAGAGTTGTGTCCTGTCCTACACGAGTTGCCCTGCAGAGCATGTAGCCGGACTGATTGATTGTTGCGGCGGAAACTTTATCTCCTGGATTTTTATCAACAGGGATACTTTCTCCAGTCAGACTGGCTTCATTTACTGCACTGTTTCCTTCAATTATAATTCCATCTACTGGAACACTTTGCCCCGGTCTTACAGAAAATAAATCTCCCGGCTGGATTTCTTCTACTGGAACTTCAATCTCTTTATTGTTCTTTACCAGAATGGCAGTTTTTGGTGCAAGGTTCATCAATCCCTTTAAAGCATCAGTGGTTCTGCCTTTGGATTTTGCCTCAAGAAGTTTTCCAATTGTAATAAGTGTTAGAATCATTGCGGCAGATTCAAAATAAAATTCATGGAGATATTTCATTGCATGATTATTATTGCCGCTGCTTACAAAAGATGACATTGCAAATAATGCGTAAAGGCTGTAAATAAAAGATGCCCCTGAACCTAAAGCCACCAGGGTATCCATATTTGGTGCGCCATGAATCAATCCTTTAAATCCACTGATAAAAAATTTTTGATTGATTACCATTATTATTGCTGACAGAAGAAGCTGCAGAATTCCTGTTGCAAGTGGGTTCTGGTGAAAGAAAGGTGGAAGAGGCCAGTTCCACATTGTGTGCCCCATTGAAACATAAAGGAGAGGCAGTAATAGAATAAGTGATGAAATCAATCTTTTTCTTATTACAGGAGTTTCTGTGTCTTTAAGCTGGTCCTGCTTTGACACAGAAGTTTTGCTTCCTGCAGGGGATGATTTAAGGCTTGCTCCGTAACCAGAATCGGTTACCGCTTTAATAATTTCGCTGGCACTGGCATTTCCTTCAACTCCCATACTGTTTGTAAGAAGACTGACTGAACAGTTTTTTACTCCAGGAACTTTTGATACGGCCTTTTCAATTCTTGCAGAACAGGCGGCACAACTCATTCCCGTAACATTGTATTGTTCCATATTAACCTCTTTAAAAATCAGGCAGAATTATTTCATCAGTTTTTGAAGAACCTTTACAAGTTCATCAACAACTTCATCGTCACCGCTGCGGACTTTATCTGCCACACAGGTTTTAACATGATTTGCAAGAAGCACTTTGTTAAAACTGTTCAGGGCACAGGAAATTGCAGAAACTTGAATGAGGATGTCAGGACAGTAAGCGCCTTCCTCAACCATTCCTTCAACTCCTCGAACTTGTCCTTCAATCCGCTTAAGCCTGTTCATCAGGTCTTTAATTTCTGAAGGATCTCTGTCTTTGTGTTTGTGGGAGCATTCCGGGCAGTTCTTTTGGGATTTTTTTTCTGACTGATTGTTTTCTTTTATATTGTGTGCGTTTGTCATTATCATCTTCCTTTATGTGGTTTGATGAATATACCCTTAGGGGGTATTTGTTATACAGTAAATATAATACCCTGGGAAGGTATGGGTCAAGTTGAATTGAGGATAAATCTTTTTTTTGGGGATAAAATAGTTGTTATAAAAAAATATTAAGGCTGCCGGATCAGAACCTTCTTAAAGGACATTCTGATATTTTGATTTTTGAGCATAATTCGTCATATCCGTTTGCAGAAAGATAATTTGAAAGTACATTTCTGGTAACTCTTGCCTGGGGACCGATGCATATTTCCGTGAACAGGTCCGAATAGCGGATGTTGAGCTGGCTGCATATTTTCTGCAGGTTCAAAATGTAATATTCTTTAATATTTGTTTCTTCAACATAAAAATGTGCTTTTCCAAGATTTTCTTCAATATTATATGGAAGGGAAACAAGACGGAATTCTTTTTCTGAAATAAATGAAGGGTGTTTAAAAAGTGGTGACGAAGAAATCAACCGGTTAAATAATTCGTTGATCTGTTCCTGATTAAAGTATTTGTAATTTTTTATGGCAGCAGTTAAATCTGAAACCAGATCCAGGTCTTCTACACTTTTAGAATAATTGACTTTACACAGAGGAGTCTTTCCCGCATCTCCAATTTGTGAAAGCAGTTCTTTATTGAAAGCAATGCAGACGCCCATTCCATTTTTTGCATATCTGGCCCACTGTGCTGCGTCATCAGCATATTCGGAAAAACAGGCGGCATAACTGGAAAGAGTTTTAAAATCCTTAAGGTGACTTTGAAAAAGCTCTTCCATAGTTTTTATTTCATCAGGAAGAAGTTTGTTTTTAACAGCAAGTTTTAATTCCTTTATAAAGTACTCCATTTCCTGACTGTCATTCATGCGTCGAAGATTCCACAGCCAGATTTCACCTTTCACAATAATGCCCTGCATGGCGTTAAAATCTGTATAATGATATAAATTCTTAATTTCTGTATTTTCCTGCTGCAAAATCTCAGTCTCCTTGTTTTAGTATTTAATTAGACCTGAATTCAAATTTTGAATTCCCTGGATGATTATTAAGTCTAATTAGCACGAATGTCGAGTTTTAAAAACTTAATATTTTACAAAAAACGGCGCGAAGGAGTGAAACGGCTTGCAAAATCACTCATTTTGTGCTGCCGCGCAAGCGGCAACCGTTTATAATTACAAGCACAAAATGCGTGAAGCAGGCGAGCCTGCGGTTTCGACAAGACGTTTCACGACTAGGAGTCGTTTTTTTTTGATAAATACATTGATTTTCAAAACTCCACATTCGGGCTAATTAATTATAATCCAAAAAAAAGATTTCTGCCTGCCTACTTTATATAAATGTTAACAATGGTTAAAATTAAGTAACTTACTAAAAAAAGAGGACTAAAATGGAAGAAAAGAAATTTGTAGATGAAAGCTTGAATAGAAAAAAAGTAATTGTCCGTACCAGCCTGCTGGGCATTTTTGTAAACATTATTTTATCTGCTGGAAAAGCATTGGTTGGAGTTTTTACAAAATCCATTGCCGTTATTCTTGATGCTGTAAATAACTTGTCTGATGCACTTTCCTCTCTTGTAACGATTATTGGTACAAAACTTGGTGCCAGACTTCCAAATAAAAAACATCCTCTTGGATTCGGAAGAATTGAATATCTTAGTGCTCTTGTTGTATCGGCAATCGTAATTTATGCAGGTATGACTTCCCTGGTTGAATCCATCAAAAAAATCATTCATCCGGAAAAAGCTGAATATTCGCTTGTTTCCCTGATTATTATTGGAGTTGCTGTTTTTGTAAAACTTATCCTGGGACTTTTTGTTCGTTCCAAAGGAAAAAAAGTAAAATCAACAGCCCTTACTGCATCAGGGGTAGATGCAATGTTTGATGCAATTCTTAGTTCATCAGTTTTAATAAGTGCGGTCATCTATATGTTTACCGGTTTTTCCCTGGAAGCTTATGTTGGTGTTGTTATTTCAGGATTTATTATTAAGAGCGGCGTTGAATTAATGATTGAAACTGTGAATGACATTCTGGGGCAGAGAGCTGATGCTGAAACCGTTAAAAAAGTGAAAGCTTTAATTCGTGAGGAAGAAGGTGTTCGCGGTGCCTATGATCTTATAATTAACAATTATGGTCCGGAAAAAAATTATGCTTCAGTTCACGTTGAAGTTCCAGATACAATGACGGTTGATCAGCTGGATCAGTTAACCCGAAAACTTGAAGCAAAAGTTTATTTGAATACAGGAATTGTTCTGACAGCAGTGGGAGTATATTCATATAATACTCAGGATGACTCTGCAATTGAGATTCGCGAAAAAGTAAATTCAATCGTTAAAGAAAATGAATGGGCCATGCAGGTTCACGGATTTTATGTTGACCAGAAAAGCAAATATATGCGTATGGATGTTGTTGTTAGTTTCAGCATCAGGGGAGGGGAAGCGGCTCAGATTATTACCCGTCAGCTGAAGGAAGCTTTCCCTGATTATGCAATTCTGGTTACACCGGATGTGGATGTTTCCGCATTATAAGGATATCTGCTTTTGGTAAGCGGTTTTAAGAAAGAATAAAATTTATAGGAGATAAAGAAATGGCATGTACAACAGTGCTTGTAGGAAAAAATGCCTCTTATAATGGAGCAACATTTATTGCAAGAAACGAGGACTCTCCTTCCGGAGAATTCTGTGCAAAAAGATTTATTGTAGTTGATGGAAAGGAGCAGCCTGTAAAATATAAAACTGTTCTTTCAAAGCAGGAGATTGAACTTCCTGAAAATCCAATGCGCTATACTTCTACACCAAATGCAGATAAAAAAGATGGTGTCTGGGCTGCACATGGAGTTAACGAAGTTGATGTTGGAATGACAGCAACAGAAACTATTGCTTCAAATGAAAGAGTCCTTGGAGCAGATCCTCTTTTGAAGAAGGGGGGAATCGGTGAAGAAGATATGAATCTTCTTGTCCTTCCATACGTTAAGTCTGCCCGTCAGGGAGTTGAGCGTTTAGGAATGCTGCTGGAAAAATACGGTACATATGAAATGAACGGAATTGCCTTCAGCGATAAAGATGAAATCTGGTGGCTGGAATCAATTGGTGGACATCACTGGATGGCAAAACGTGTTCCAGATGATATGTACGTGGTAATGCCAAATCAGCTTGGAATAGATACTTTTGATTTTACTGATGCTTATGGTGCAAAGCAGAATTATATGTGTTCAGCAGATTTGCAGAAGTTTATGATGGAAAACCATCTGAACCTGGATTTGAAAAACAACAACGATGTAATTAATCCCCGCCTGGTTTTCGGAACTCACGATGATGCAGATCACGTTTACAATACTCCACGTGCCTGGTTTATTGAAAGATACTTTAATCCTAAAACTTATAAGTGGGATGGTCCGGATGCTGATTTTAAGCCTGATTCTGATGATATTCCATGGGCTCTGGTTCCGGAACATAAAATCACTATAGAAGAAATGAAGTATGTTTTATCATCTCACTACAACGGAACTGAACTGGATCCATATGGATCTTATGGTCCAAAAGATATGCGTGGTGCTTACCGCTCAATCGGAATAAACAGAAATGATTCACTGGCCCTGATTGAAATTCGTGGAGACATGCCGGAAAGCTGCCGTTCAATTCAGTGGATGGCTTTCAGTTCAAATGCTTTCAACGCAATGGCACCTTTCTACACAAATATTTTAAAGACTCCCCATTATCTTTCATACGTTCCAAAAGAATGTACAACAGAAAGTTTTTACTGGGCATCAAGATTAATTGCTGCTTTAAGTGATGGTGCCTACAAAAAATGCCAGGCCCATATTGAACGTTATCAGCTTGCTGTAGCATCAAGAAGTCACGAAATCCTGAATAAATATGATAAACTGATTTCTGCTCAGACTGGAAATGGTGGGAGGGAACTTTGTGAAAAAGCAAATGGTGAAGTTGCCGCAATGTTAAAGGAAGAAACTTCAAAGACCTTAAATAAAGTCCTTTACGAAAGCAGCTGCCTGATGAAAAATTCTTATTCCCGTTCAGATGCCTAAAAAGAAGAAAACCTGCAAACTGAACATTGCTGTCTGGTCTGCAGGTTCCTCTGGTTGTGCCTGTTGATTTCATGGAGAATCAACACCGATTAAAAAAGTGAGCCCTTTGACAATTCGAAAAGTGAATGTCAAAAATAATATTGTGGATTTTGTATGCTAGGAGGATACATACTAATCCATTTGCTTAGCAGACGAAAAATCGACGAAGCCTTAATATCTGCTTCACCAACTTGATAAATCTGGGATTGTTAATGAAGGAATCCAGGTCCGCCAGCTAGTATGTATCCACCTGTAATGTGTAGCAAAAAGTGATCTTCATAACTCTCTCCTGATTAAATATTAACTTAAGAATAGTAGAAAAACTAATATAAATACTGTTATTATTTAATAAATTGTTGTTATAAATCTTAATCGTCAAAAAATTCCTTGTCTGGAGATTTAGGGGGATTTTCTTCCTTTTCAACAGCGGCATTTTGACGTCTGGCGATTTCTTCTTCAAAACCTTTTAGAGCTGCAAAGGGGAGAAAAATTTTTGCACGCTGATTAAGAGACATTGGTTCTCTTGTTGAAGGCTGGGGCCATTGAGTTAAAAGAATGTCATCGTATTTATTTTGATTGGTCTTGTCAAAATTATAGTTCATTCTGCCTCATCTTATAACGACTCGAAATTATTTGCTAGTATTCATATAATTAAAAAAAAGGAGTTTATTTTGTTAATTTCAATGAAAAGAAAACTTGAGATTTCCCGTAAGGGTGCAAATCTTTTAATCATCTTTCTGGTTTCTACTTTTATACTGGCATCACTCTACGTTCTGGGCTGCATGGGTTTCTTAGGCCTTCCGACTTTTAAGGACTTCATGCCTTTCTGGATTCCTGTGGGAGTTGTAATTTTTCTTGTGGAGCTGGTTATTTTCTGGGATGGAATTATCAGGATATATCTTGCATCAACTCAGCTGGGGATAACTTTAAGAATTCTCGGGGCAGTTTTCGGCCTGCTGATTCCTGTAAATATTATTCTTCTGATTTATATGATTTGTATTGTTCGCAGGGAATATAAATTTGAAAGCGAAAAAATCAAAATCAATCAGGCAAGAGAAAAAGAAGAACTGTGTAAAACAAAATATCCTATCCTCATGCTCCATGGAATTTTTTTCAGGGATTTTAAGCATTTTAATTACTGGGGAAGAATTCCTGCGGAACTGGAACGGAACGGGGCTAAGATTTATTACGGCAATCATGAATCTGCTGAATCTGTTCAGGATGGTGGCCGTCGTATTGCTGAAAGAATTCGGGAAATCTGTGAAAAAGAGGGCGTGGACAAGGTAAACATTATTGCTCACTCAAAAGGCGGTCTGGAATCCAGATGGGCAATCAGTAAAGAGGGAATGGCAGATAAAGTTGCCTGTCTTGTTACAATTAATACTCCTCACCGTGGCACCAGATACGCTGCACATCTTCTTAAAAAAATTCCACGGAAACATCAGCTTTCAATTGCCAATATTTATAACCGGATTGTGCTTGAGCTTGGAGATACAACTCCGGATTTTCTTGCGGCAGTAAATGATTTAACTGTTGAAGCAGCAGAAAAGTTTAACAAAGAAGTCCTTGATTCTCCAAAAGTTTACTACATCAGCGTAGGATCAAAATTGAACCGGCGTAGAGGTGGCCGTTTTCCTTTGAATATAACTTATCCTCTGGTTAACCATTACGACGGAATTTGCGATGGCCTTGTAGGAAGAGAATCATTTCCATGGGGGGATGAGTTCCGCTACATCTGCACAAAAGGAAGGCGGGGTGTGTCTCACGGTGATATGATTGATTTGAACAGGGAAAACATAAAAGGTTTCGATGTAAGGGAATTTTATGTTCAGCTGGTCAATGATTTAAAAAAGAAGGGATTCTGATTTAACTTCAGGTCATCAGGCTTTCAAAAAAATTGCTCTCGAAAAGCTTCTATGCTTTGTGGCCTCCAATCTGGGCATTACGGTCAATGGTTGTGGCACCTTCTTCCAGATCGTGTCCTTTAAGCATTGCGTTTTTCCCAAACTTCTGCTGAATGTCCAGAATGGCCTGTTGAATTTTCTTTTCCTTCTGATCCTGAATTTCTTCAAACTGATCAAATAGTTCCTGCTGAACTTCCTTTGGTGGCAATACATTGTTTGCAGTTACATTTATTCTCCGTACCAGAAGTGCCGGATTTACTTCCTGATCGTATACCCGAAGCAGGGCTTCAAGAATTTTGGAGGCGAGATTTGTTGCCTTTGCCACAGAAGCTGTTCCGTGGGCTGCTTTAGGAGTAAGTTTGCCGTATCTGTCTTCAACAATTTCTCCTTTGTAGGAAGGTGTCAGGCTTGATGAGTCGTAGCCTACCATCAGGGTAAAACTTTGGGAAAGCAGATTTTTGTTTACCATATCCAGGGACAGGGCTTCTGCCATTTCTTTTACAATCAGCCGGGCCTTTTCAAAAGTGTAGGGCTGGTGAAGTACCTGACCTGACCCCAGTGACTTTGCTTCGGATTTATAGGATTTTATATTTTTTATAGTACAGGGTTCGTAGCCCCATGCGTGGTCAATTAAGATTTCCGCATCAATTCCAAATGTCTGGTAAAGCCGGTCCAGTCCTTCTGCTGAAAGGGAGCGGCGTGCTAAATCCCCCAGAGTGTAAATCTGAATTTTTTCCAGGCGGCGGGAGATGCCAGGTCCAATCCTCCAGAAGTCGGTGAGGGGCCTGTGATTCCAGAGAGTTTTTCTGAAGGTAAGAGTGTTCAGTTCTGCAATCCGGACTCCATCCTTATCCGCAGGAATATGTTTGGCAACAATATCCATTGCAACTTTGCATAAAAAAAGATTTGGTGCTATTCCGGCGGTTGCTGTAATTCCTGTGGTCTTAAGAATGTCAGAAATGACTTTTCTTGCAAGAGAGCGGGCGTCTGTTTTGTATAAAGGCAGATAACTTGTGGCATCAATAAAAACTTCATCGATTGAATAAACGTGAATGTCCTCTGGAGAAAAATATTTCTGATAGATGTCGTAGATGTTTGCCGAATACTGAATGTAGAGAGCCATTCGGGGAACTGCTGTAATGTATTCTAATTCCCGGCCTGTTTTTTCCTTAATTTCCCTGGCCTTTTGAACTACTTCGAAAAGTCTTGAGCGTCCACTTAGACCGTAAGCCTTTAGGGAAGGAGTGACTGCCAGACAGATTGTTTTTTCGGTCCGGCTGGCATCTGCAACTACAAGGTTTGTGGTCAGGGGATCCAGTCCTCTTTCCACACATTCCACGCTGGCGTAAAAACTTTTAAGGTCTATGGCGATGTAAGTTTTATTCTCTGAAGAATTTTTCTCCTGCATAAACTTTGTCTGAATTATTGTTCATTCCATCTGAGAACTTTTTTTCCTTTACCATCTTTTGCTTTTCCTGCAGCAATGGCAATCCATTCAATTAAAGACCAGAGCATAGCAGAATCCATAACAAAAACTAAAAGCAGAATTCTGTATACAGAATTTCCTGAACCCAATAGTGTTCCAAGTATAAATGATAAAAATGCTCCCAAATAAATTATGAGCTGAAATATTCCCCGAACAGGTCTGCCAAGATAAAAGTTGTGAACTCCAAGTGGTCCAAAAAAGATTCCTAGTAAAAGTGCCAGTGTTCTGTTTTTTGGTGAAATGTTGTCGTCATTGTTTTCCATAAAGAATCTTCCTGTTTCATGCTTATGTATTTTTCTGTCAGATAGTATAAATTTGTACTGCAAAAGTGGTCAAGTTATCTTAAATTTAAAAAAAGTATTCAGTATATAAAAAATTTTACACAGTCTCTTCGGAATGTTACAATTCACATATGGCTAATAAAACAAGAAACAGAGAAAGCTGATTTTCTACATTGGAAGTATTACAGTTATAATTGTTGTTGTTTTAAGTTTGCTCCAGATAAAACTTGTTATGTGGACGCCCGCACTGGGGCGCTTATGAATAAAAGCAACAACCTGTTTCTTTTTTTAATGAATAAAGTCTGTTAAAATGAAATTATATTAGAAACAAGGAGCTGGCGATGGAAGTAAAAGAAATACTTAAAAATCTTAGAGAAAAGAATAATCTTACTCAAGAACAAATGGCTCAGAGGGTAAACATTACTCGACAAGCAATCAGTAGATGGGAAACTGGAGAAACACAGCCTGACACACAGATGCTGAAAGTTCTTTCGAAAGAATTTGATGTTTCGATAAATACTCTGCTCGGTTCTCCACGACAGCTCTTTTGTCAGTGCTGTGGAATGCCTCTTAGCGAAGATTCAATGCTAAGCAAAGAAAATGACGGTCAATTCAATGAGGATTATTGCAAATGGTGCTATTCAGAAGGAACTTTTGCCTATAAAACTAAAGATTCGCTTCTCGATTATCTGGTTACCCATATGCCAAATCCTGAAAATCAAAATGAGCGTGAGAGACGAAAAGTTTTTGATTATCATCTTTCCCAATTAAAACATTGGAGGTAAAAATGCCACGTGCAAGAAATAAAGACGATTTGGTAAAATTTTCATCAGAAAATTACTCGAAGCTTATTGAGATGATTTCAAGAATGACTGAAAATCAGCTCAATACTCCTTTTGATTTTTCTGATGATAAAAGTAAAAAAGAGGCACATTGGTCGAGGGATAAAAACGTACGAGATGTTTTGATTCATCTTTATGAATGGCATTGTCTTTTGCTTCAATTTATAAAAAATAACGAAACTGTAAACGATAAAAAGTCTGCAATAGCATTTCTCCCCCCGGAGTATTCTTGGAAATCGTATGGTGCAATGAATGTAATGTTCTGGAAAAAGCATCAGAATACAAGTCTTACAAATGCTCAAAAAATGTTTTCCGAAAGTCATAAAAAAGTTATGTCCCTTGTAGAAAAATATAGTAATGAAGAACTTTTTACAAAAGGTTATTTTTCATGGACAGGAAATGTTGACCTTGGGTCATATTTTGTAAGTAC
>JAEEGH010003362.1_pt1 | contig 42163 bp, 37 predicted proteins | sample 9134181 | NCBI WGS metagenome assembly JAEEGH01 (sample SAMN16246544, study PRJNA631951) | gut metagenome | biome: gut microbiome; feature: rumen; material: DP-attached | host: Bos | place: Iran: Karaj | collected 2018-10 | reverse complement strand
TTTGGTCTTTTTGTCTCTTACTACGCCATTACCGCTTCCGGCCTTCTCCAACTGCTCACTCAACGTCCACTTCTCACACACATGATACTGCGAAACCTGATTGAGAGTCACACAGCAGAGCCGCAGCTTCCTGGCTCTTGTGTAGTCCTTATGAGCGCACGACATACAGGCTCTATTAATCCTTATGCCATATTCATTGGTTACCGACTCAAGCGATATTCTTCTCTTCTTCATCTCTATATCGCATTAAAGTAGTCCTCAAGCTCATAATCTACAGGCTTGAAGTTTATCCAATAACCCTTTTCTGGTATCCTAACCGCCTCCTGCAGAAGCTCCTGCGATGCAAGAATCATCGTTTTAGAGAATATCTCGCGCCAAACACGATTTAGCCTCTCCTCCGAGAACTGCTCCTCGTCAGCACGACGATTTTCAAATAGGGCCAGCCGGTAAGCAACAATGAAATATTGTGAGAAGATGGCAAAATCGAAATTCGTTTCCAACAGATCTTCCACAAACCAGTGGGCTGCCAGTTCCATCGCTGTGTCTGCATCCAGCAACTCCAATTTCACCGAATCGGTAATAATCTCGTTGTAGGTAATAGGCCCAAGCGTTTCTGTATTCAGCAAGGCCACATGCTTGTGTGGTTGCAGCGTCTGCAAAACGTTAAACCCTGTTTCAACACTATCAATCTTGGTTTTCAACAGACTGATAATCTCTGGTGTCAACTCTATTATCAGATTGTTCCAGGCCACGTGACCATACATCATTCTCAGATGCGTCTGCAGATCAGCCCCTTCGGGCACGCCTCTTACCTCACTCAACTCCTTAATCAACGGAGTCTTTCCTTCCAAATAATCTTTGGTGTTCTCAAATTCATTACTGTAATAACTCATAATTTTACTTTTTTAAATTTATAAAGTACGCGCAAGGATTGTCCTTTGCGCTGTCGCTCAGATTTCTCTGATTGACAACGCAAAGGTAGGTTTATTCTCTGAACCTTGATCAGATAAAAAAACTGCTTTCCAGAAATCGTTCCAATTTAGGACTTACTTTCCAGAATACTTTCCAAAAGCTGTCTTTTGGCCCGGTTGAAAGCGCTCAGAAAGCGAACAATGATGTTATTTCTCCTCAATCTTTCAAAGTTGTCAGGATTATCCAAAAACGTCCAATTGGGATAGTGACCAGACACATTATTAATTGTAGTATACACAGAGGATTTGCCAGGCAGCCGATCAAATTCCAATTCCTTGAGATAATCCAAATACTCAATAGGCGAATAGAAGAAAAAACCTTTTGTAACGTTGTCGTTAAGTGCTAACATTATATAACCATACTCACCTTTTCTGCGAAAGACTTTATCCTTCCGCAATTCTGAAACAGCCTCATGGAAACACTTGTCGAGCAGATCTTTTGTCTCAACTAACTTACTAGCACTTACCACCTCAACCATTGGACAGAGCTGGAGAAAATTAATGATTTTTTCAAATGCCGAATCTTCAATTCGTAAAACAACCTCTTTCATTTTTTACAGTTGTTAAGTGATACAAAAATTCGGCTTCGCTAGCAAAAGCCTTGCAGCGCAAGATGTATCGTGCACATACAAAGAGCACTCACTACACAGATTTTCTGCCTAGCGGGTGCAAATATAATAAAAATTATTTATACAACAGTAAAATAGTTTTCTAAAAATTTGCAAGATTCAGATAAATAGCTTATCTTTGCATCGTTATTGTTAATCAATTAAATATAAGAGTATGAACAACATCAAAAATCGGTTAGAACCGTTAACGTCAGTTAAACTTTTGTTTAATACTGATTATTTTATTGCATTACCTTTGTTGTTAAACAATTGTTTATTATCTTTGTAACGTGAAAGGCATTCTTTGTTGTTAATAATTTAGGAGGCTAATCACATGGAACTAAAAGAAGGATTAGAATTCTATCGTAAATGCCTAGAGCATTGCGACAGGGTGATTGCAAGTCTAAATGACAGCGACTTACCAAAAGAACGTAAACAAGCGCTGATTGATCATCAGCTTGATACAAGAAACATGTTAAAAAAGAGAATTGAAATAATTGAGGAGTTATTAAGATGACAATGGAAAAAGCAACAAACAACATAAAAGACCCAAAAGTAAGGGCATATTTCGATGATGTAGTTGAGGGTAAGAAACCAGCCGTAAAGTTGACTGCTGACGAATATGAGCAAGGAATAAACGAATTTGATGATGGCATGCGAAAGATTATCGAGGATGCCGATGAAATGATCTTTCGTGCAAAACTTGGTGATTTACCAGACGCTTTGTCGTTTAGCTATATAGCACAGAAGTATTTTGGTAAGTCTCGGGCATGGCTCATGCAGAAAGTTAACGGAAACAAAATACACGGTAAGACCGTTACCTTTACTGACGATGAGCGTAGGCAATTTCGTGAGGCTCTGGAAGATCTCAGCAAGAAAATGTCGGAAGTAGCCATGTCGTTATAAATTTATAATCACAACAGTTGCATCACACGGAGGCACGGTGTGACAAAATAGAGACTACTCGCCAAAAATTATACATTTCTAACTCAATCTGTAAGAAGGTAGAACCCAATATCATCAGAGAATTCTCTCAAATAATGTTCGTTATAAGAAGAGTTTGCATCAATTACAACTAGTTTCCCGTCTTTCTGCTCAATGATATTCCCATAGTGAATATCCCTAACATAGTATTTTTCATTTGCAAAGAACGTGGTGTCTCTTCTACGGGAAACATCCCCATCTCTGCAAACATTCCAATGACACGGTCCTCAATGCCTAAATGGAGGTAATCCTCAAAACTATATTCACGACCGAAAACAAAGGGTTGCTCTACAACTATACGAAAACGATCATCGTCATCACGACTATATCCCACCACTCGGTAGGCAGCATCGGGAAAAAGATGATTAAAAATGCTAATGTTTCTCAAGGCCATTAATAGACCACCATCATTACGCTGGTATGGATCAAGGTATTTTGTAACTGTTGTTCTGTCCAAAGAGAGGTAGACTCGACTTTCGCTACCCCGGGAGAACATTTCACCATTGAAAGATGATTTAAGAATAGCTTGTTCTTTAAACCATATTCCAGAGGCTTTTGCCCAGCCCTTTACCGCATCCTCTATTAGTCTGCGTAGAGAGCGATCTTCGAACGAGCATGCTGATACTGCTGCAGGAATTCCTCCTCTGTCAGCGGATATAATTTCTGCGCCAACCTGCGCTGTTGTAAGCGCTTCGTGCCAACCAGCCTTATCTTCTCGTCCAATTTGTGCTCGCCCGGAAACAATTCTTTCCGCAAGTTCATTGATTTTGTCATAATTATGATTCACTTGTTTAATTCAGATATACAAATTACTTAAATCTCCGCTGCAAAGTTACGAATAAGTGAGCAAAGCACCAAAGAATTTTGTCTTTTTTTATCCCTGCATTATAGCCGCCCCTTATTAAGGGGCTCTAAATCTTTGTGCTTTCGAGCGAAAGTAACTTCTCGCATGCGAAAAGGTACGAACTTTCCATGAAAAGTGGTCACGGAAGATGCTTTTTTAGTCATTTTTACCGATTTAATCATATAATTCTGCATGAGAGACGCCGGATTCCAAGACACTCAGGGACTGGTACCTGTCTCACTTGGAAAACAATGATGATGGCTCGGGCCTCATAAGCACCATCGCAATTCGCGATGCTGCCCTAAATGGATTAGGAGTACATCTCTTGATCTCTTTTATGACAAGAAAGCTGCGTTTCTTGCTCTGCCAAGCGACTTCGTCGATGACTGAATGATTCATTGAGATGGAGGGAAACAGAATCTTTATTTAGTTTTTCTCTATCCTATTTAGTAGTTCCGATGCCATAATGTCGTGCAGCAGCGTAAAGGCAAACCATTTCTTTCCTAAATCCTTGAGAGATGCACCTATATGGTACACTTCATCATCAATCAGTACGAATCGGTCGTGTGACTTATTGAATGTCTTGATTTCTATAGGAGTGTATTGGACATTATGGCGATTAAGGTCTAACTGTAACTGATGACTGATGTTTTGTGTGTAAATCGTTGCCGTTACATTGTCTGCTCTTTTGTCCAACAACGAAAGCACTGTGTCATCGACATAGTTGTCTATCAGTACGACAGACTTTTTTGCTTTCCTGACTAAATCAGAAGCAAAGCGGTAGGCATCGAATATCTGCCCATCGTAAAAGATCCCCTCAACTGGTGGCAAGGAAGTGCGGACGAAGAAATCAACCTTGTTTTTCAACTCCCGTATCTCAATATCCTGCTCGGCAGAGTGATGTTCTAATGCAGCAATTCTTGTATTAACAACATAGCCTTTCAACAGATATTCCTTCAATACCTTGTTTGCCCATTGACGGAACATTGTACCACGTTTTGACTTTACACGATAGCCAACAGAGATAATGACATCAAGATTGTAGGCTATATATTTATACTCTTGATCACCGTCAGAACCCATATGTGCATATTTTGCACATGTGATATCTCGTTCCAATTCTCCTTCCTTATATATATTACGTATATGGCGACTTATGACAGTTCTGTCTTTATCAAACAACTCCGCCATTTGCTGCTGAGTCAACCAAACAGTCTCTTCACCCATCCGCACTTCCAGCCGAATAGTCTCATCCGGTTGGTACATCACAATCTCACCAGTTAGGTCTTTTTCCTGCTTCATAACGATAATTAGTTAGTTAATTACTATTCTTATATGATGTGCAAAGATACAAATAAGTGAGTAAAATACAAAATAAAAGAGAATTTTTTTGGTTTTTATTCTCGAGCGAAAGTATCTCCAAGGCTTCAGAGAAGACTAAAAGATACGAATAATTTGTAAAACGCCATAGGATTTGGAGGAAAAAGTGAAGACCCTCTCGAAGGGATTGCTTTCTGGGAAAAATTGTTTAGTGAACATTTTAGTGAAATAATGTTCCTATATGAGAAAGATTTCGTATTTTTGCAATCGTAGAAATAACTAAATAATTCAATGTGTGATGAAAAAGTCTTCTCTAACATATTGTGTCGTTGCCATTGGTGGATTGATATTACTTGCGGTATTCTTCTTTTCCCGTCAGGATATTGACGACAACAATAATGAAACAAAAGAGACGGTTACAGGCGTCTCTATTGACAAAGCGAATTTCCCTGACGATGTTTTCCGCACTTATCTGTTAGGCTTGGACTTTGGCAAGGACTCTATTCTCACTATCGAGGAGCAAAAGAAGATTGATGAACTGTCAATCCCTGTAAGTGGAATTCGTTCTCTTCAGGGCATAGAGCACTTTCCATATCTTGGAGACCTGCGTATGAGTAGTCAGATGTTGGGTCAGCTTACCATGCCACGAATGGAGGAATTGTATAGATTGTATTGTATAGACTGTCAGTTGACAGGACTTGATGTGTCACAGTGTCCCAATCTTGTTGAGTTGAAATGCAGTAAAAATAAGATAACTAAACTGGATGTGAGTCATCTGTCCAGACTCGAACAACTATACGCCGATGAGAACCTGCTCACAGAGATAATGATGGAGGGTACAGACTCGCTGTTTATTCTGGACGTGCATCAGAATATGTTTACTAAACTTGACTTGAGTACGCAGAAAAACCTTCATTGTGTTTTTATTGGTGACAATCCTATGAATGACACACAATTAAATACATTTCTCACTACATTGCCTGAAGGAGTGAAATTGGACACATCCTGGTCAGACCATGTAATGTTTGAAGACCCTTATGTCAGTCTTGGTAACCGTACCCTTACAGATGCCCAAAAACAGATGATGGAGAAAAAAGGATGGACTCGCTCGTACAATGAAGAGTGAGACTTACTGCTTAATATCTTTCGGACAAGTTGTCAACGCTTGTCAATAAACTTGTAATCAAGATATTGTGAACGAGGGAAAGTGAACATTTGATCAGGAATGCCACCGACCTTGAAATTGCTGATTTTAATGGTAGTATGGAAGATACCCACCTTTACACGTACATTAATAGGGTAGTGGGTATGATGGTCGAGCAAGACACGGGCTTCCTTGATACCCTTGACTCCTTTCTTCGCCTTCAGGGTGATATAATAACCTTTTTTTTCATCATTCTTGATGCTGTAAGTGTAGTTGTCTGGAGTAAACTTAAACTTGGTGGCATACTTGTCACGTTCTTCAGAATGAGCATCGTAGATAGTAATCGCCTTTTTCTTACGTTCTAAACGGTAGTAGGTAACATCATCGTTCCATGCGATATATTTCTCATCGATGAACTTGCTCTTTTTGCCTTTTGTCCAGATAGTCCCCTCAGTCTTATAGATGCCGATGATATTGACGGCATAGTGAAGTTGCGACCCTTCAGGACCAAACACCATCTGATAGGCTTGGTCGAACATGCGTCTTGCTTGTTGGGCATTAGGAGTCTCCTGTGCCTGTGTCCCTAATGGGAACAACAGGCACAGGAGTGTTAAGAGAATATTTAATCTTTGTCTCAAATCTATAAAGTCTAAACTATCAGTTTTCAACTCTTATTTATGAATTGTATTCCTGCCATGACTTGATCTTGATATCCTCTTCCTTCATGGCAGTGAATGCCTCAATGAAAGCTTTGGCAAGACGAACATTCGTCATCAGAGGAATATTATGGTCAATGGCACCACGACGGATGCGATAACCATTGGTCAGCTCACGCTTGGTATGGTTTTTGGGAACATTAACGATGAGGTCGAACTGGTGGTTGGCAATCATGTCCATCACGTTGTTCTCACCATCTTCATCAGGCCAACTGACTGCTGTCGCCTCCACACCGTTCTCGTTGAAGAACTTAGCCGTTCCACCTGTAGCATAAACCTTATACCCTTTCTTCACCAATTGCTTGGCAGGTTCCAACAGGCTGACCTTCCCCTTGGCATCACCACTGGAAATCAGCACACTTGTCTTTGGCAGGCGGTAACCTGTAGCAATGAGTGCGTTGAGCAATGCTTCATTGAGATCATCACCCAGACAGCCTACCTCGCCAGTAGAACTCATATCCACACCCAGAACAGGGTCGGCATTCTGCAAGCGGGCAAATGAGAATTGTGAAGCCTTCACACCAATACGGTCGATATCAAACTCACTCTTGTCGGGTTTACTATAAGGAGCATCGAGCATAATCTTGGTAGCTGTCTCGATGAAGTTACGCTTCAGAATCTTAGATACGAAGGGGAACGAACGAGAAGCGCGCAGGTTGCACTCAATCACCTTTACCTCACGATTCTTGGCAAGGAACTGGATGTTGAAAGGACCAGAGATATTCAGTTCCTTTGCAATTTTACGGGAAATCTTCTTAATCTGACGGATGGTAGAGAAATAAATATGTTGTGCAGGGAATACCATCGTAGCATCACCAGAGTGTACACCAGCATACTCTACATGCTCAGAGATAGCATACTCAACAACCTCTCCCTTGTCAGCAACAGCATCAAACTCAATCTCTTTAGTCTCTGTCATGAACTTGGAAACGACCACAGGGAATTCCTTTGACACCTCTGTTGCCATCGAGAGGAAACGATGCAGCTCCTCATCATCGTAGCAGACATTCATGGCAGCACCGGAGAGCACGTAAGAAGGACGTACCAATACGGGATAGCCTACCTCGCTGACGAACTCTTTGATGTCGTCAAAAGAGGTGAGGGCACGCCATGCAGGCTGGTCAATATCCAACTTGTCGAGCATAGCGGAAAATTTATCGCGGTTCTCTGCACGGTCGATGTTCACAGGACTGGTTCCCAATACGGGAACACCTTGGCGATGCAGTTTCATTGCCAGGTTATTAGGAATCTGACCTCCCACGCTGACAACGACACCACGTGGCTCCTCCAAGTCAATGACATCAAGCACACGTTCCAATGATAACTCGTCGAAATAGAGACGGTCGCACATATCATAGTCGGTTGAGACAGTTTCTGGGTTGTAGTTAATCATAATAGATTTATAACCCAGTTTGCGAGCCGTATTGATGGCATTCACAGAACACCAGTCAAATTCCACACTGGAACCAATACGATAAGCACCAGAGCCTAATACGATGACAGACTTCTCGTTCTTATAGTAGTTGATGTCATGCTTTGCTGTATATGCCTTGCCATCAGGAGTGCCGAAGGCAGGGGTGTGGGTGTATGTGAAATATAGATAGTTGGTGAGCTCAGGATGCTCAGAGGCAACTGTCGGGATGCGCTTGACGGATGGCAAGATACCTTTTGACTTACGATACTGGCGTACCTCCAGGTTTTCTTTTTCCATGTTACCGCTCTGGGGTTTCAGGACGAAACGGGCAATCTGGAAATCAGAGAAGCCACATTGTTTCACCTCTAATAATAAAGAAGTGGGCAGGTCTTCCAACTTGTTATACTCCATCAACTGATGCTTCAGGTCTACGATATGCTTCAGTCGCTCTAAGAACCACTTGTCAATTTTGGTGAGTTCTTCAATATGATCGATGGTATAACCTTCTTCTAAAGCCTGTGCGATAGCGAAAATGCGAAGGTCAGTAGGATTCGCCAAGGCATCTTCCAAATTGTCGAACTTGGTGTGGTCATTGCCTACGAAACCATGCATGCCCTGTCCAATCATACGGAGTCCCTTCTGTATCATTTCCTCGAATGAGCGCCCGATAGACATGATCTCACCAACAGACTTCATGCTGGAACCAATCAGACGACTGACACCTGCGAATTTGGTAAGGTCCCAGCGAGGAATCTTACAAATCATATAGTCAAGACTGGGGGCTACATAGGCAGAGGAGGTCGTACCCATCTCACCAATCTGGTCGAGGGTATAACCCAGGGCAATCTTGGCTGCCACAAAAGCCAAAGGATAACCTGTCGCCTTGGAGGCAAGAGCGGAGGAACGACTCAGACGAGCGTTGATCTCAATGATACGGTAGTCATTGGTGTTGGCATTGAAAGCAAACTGGATGTTGCATTCTCCGACAATGCCTAAGTGTTTCACGCACTTGATCGTAATTTCCTGTAGCATTTTTACTTGTTCCTCTGATAATGAACAAGTTGGAGCTACGACAATAGACTCTCCAGTGTGGATGCCCAGAGGGTCGAAATTCTCCATAGAAGCTACCGTAAAGCAACGATCGTTAGCATCACGGATGCACTCGAACTCAATCTCTTTCCAACCCTTTAAAGACTCCTCGACGAGAATCTGGGGTGCAAAAGTGAAAGCACTCTCTGCCAATTCTACGAAAGCTTTCTCGTCAGGACAAATACCACTGCCAAGACCACCCAATGCATAGGCAGAACGGATCATAATGGGGAAACCAATCTCACGGGCAGCCTTCAGCGCATCCTCCATGTTCTCTACAGCATGGGAGACAGGCACCTTCAAGTTGACCTCAGCCAGTTTCTTTACAAAGAGATCACGATCCTCTGTGTTCATGATGGCCTCGACGCTGGTTCCTAATACCTCTACACCATATTCCTTCAAGACACCTGTCTGGTACAATTCCGTACCACAGTTTAAGGCGGTCTGTCCACCAAAAGCGAGAAGGATACCGTCAGGACGCTCCTTCTTAATAATTTCTGTGACGAAATGAGTGGTTACAGGTTGGAAGTACACCTTGTCGGCGATACCTTCTGATGTCTGGATCGTAGCGATGTTTGGGTTTACCAACACGGAAGAGATACCTTCCTCACGTAATGCTTTCAGAGCCTGTGAGCCTGAGTAGTCAAACTCGCCAGCCTGTCCGATTTTAAGGGCACCCGAACCTAGCACGAGCACTTTCTTTAATTGTTTCTTCATATCGTAGATTAAAATAATGTGCTAATTTCGGGATGCAAAGTTAGTGTTTTTTATGGGAAATACAAAGCATCTTTCTTATAAAAAATACTAATGCGCATGTTTAATGTATGAATATTTAAAATTTAATTCGTATATTTGCAACTCAGAATTACTAACACAAAACATTTGCGTATTATGAAAGATTTCAATTATTATGCACCAACGGAAGTGGTGTTTGGAAAAGAGTCGGAAGAGCAGGTTGCTCATTTGATAAAGAAATATGATGGACATCGTGTCCTTGTCCATTATGGAGGTCAGAGTGCCAAGCGATCTGGTCTGCTGGATAAGATATGCCGTCTGTTGGATGAGGGCGGAGTGTTTCATACGGAGTTGGGTGGGGTGGTCCCCAATCCACGACTATCATTGGTTCATAAGGGTATTCAACTTTGTAAAGAGCAACAGATAGACTTCATCCTTGCAGTAGGAGGAGGTAGTGTGATTGATTCTGCCAAGGCTATAGCTTATGGAGTTTGTTATGAGGGTGATGTATGGGATTTCTACACGAGAAAGGCTGATGCGAAGGCATGCCTTCCTGTCGCCTCCGTACTGACCATTCCCGCAGCGGGTAGTGAGATGAGTGAGGCGAGTGTCATCACCAACGAGGACGGAGACGTGAAACTGGGTTATTCCAACAGTATATCCCGTCCGAAGTTTGCCATCATGAATCCCGAGCGTACCTTCACGCTGCCTCCGTATCAAACGGCTGCTGGTGTGACGGACATGATGATGCACACCATGGAGCGTTATTTCACCCATGACGGTGACATGGACCTGACAACGGCTATTGCCGAGGCTGTGCTGCGTACGATGAAGGATAGTGTCTTCTATGTGTTGAAGAATCCAGAGGACTATCGTTACCGTGCCCAGATCATGTGGGGTGGCAGTATTGCCCATAACGGACTGACCGGTTGTGGTATCCGTGACGACTGGGCTACCCACCAGTTGGAGCATGAGCTGAGTGGTATGTTCGACGTGACCCATGGTGCTGGTCTGGCAGCTATCTGGCCCAGCTGGGCTCGTTATGTCTATCAAGAGGATGTCAGCCGTTTCGTCCGCTTTGCCGTCAACGTGATGGATGTTCCCAACGACTTTACAGACCCTGAGGGTACTGCCCTCCGTGGTATCGAGGCGATGGAGCGTTTCTACCATGCTATTGGTATGCCTATTAATATCCATGAGTTGATCGGTCGTGAGATTACGGACGACGAAATCAAGGAGATGGTGCGTAAGTGTAGCCGTAACTATTCTTCTACTTGTGGCTGTTTTAAGGTGTTGCAGGCAGAGGATATGGAGAAGATTTATCAGATGGCTAAATAATTAACGTTCATGAAAAAAGGATTAGTAGCACTTTTACTGATAGCTGCGGCACCAACCTTCGCAACCAAACTGATTAGTTTGAAAATCATCGACAAGGACTACCTGATGATTCAGTTCCGAGATGGTGAAGTGCATTATCGGGATAATGGAACAGGTAAGAGTGCCTATCTCGGGCATTCTTTCGAGGAAGGTGATGATACCCTGTTTGTCTTTGGGCAACGGTTGAATGTGGCGGATGCCCAGAAAGCGAATCTTTGGACGGTTTCCTCAAAGGACGATCAAGCATTCTCTAAGCTGCAGCCTTCTGTGGTATGGAGGAAATCAAAACCGATGAATACTGACCATACGCTGACGAGCGAACTCGATCATTGGCTGTTCTTGAAATTACCCAAGTCCATGCGTCAAGGATGCACCTATCAGGTGACGATTCCAAAGAGTTTGAATGCCGATCAGAAGACTGCTACTGTCTGCTTCGATATATGGAACTCCCAGTCAGAGGCCGTTCATGTGAATATCATAGGATACCATCCTTCCCAAACTAACAAGGTCGCTGATCTGTATCAGTGGCTGGGTGACGGTGGCAGTCGTGACTATCATGCCATGGAAGGAAAGAAGGTATTCCTCTATGATGTGAACTCGCACAAGAAGGATATGGTAGGCGTGGTGAAGTTCTGGAAACCCAATAGTGCTTACAAGGAAGAGGCTGGTGAGAAAAACCTGGTAGGTACGGATGTGTGGAATATTGATTTCAAGACTTCAAAGCCAGGACGTTACCGATTGGTTGTGGAGGATGTCGGTTGCAGTATGGACTTTGACATAGCGGAAGGGGTGTATTACGAACCTTATCGCTATTCTGTCAGAGGCTATTATTATATGCGTCTTGGTGAACCTGTCGACCCAACCCATGTGTTCCCCATTCCCCGACAGCCTCAGTTTATCGCAGATGTTAATCCGAAGGGATTCAAGATCTACAAGACGGATATTCATCCATGGCATCCTGAATGGCGCAAGTTACGTGGTGACGTGTGGGATGAGCCACATTTCAAGAAACCTGAGGAGTCCGTGTTCTGGCAGCACCGTTTATCCGGCAATCCCACGACTAATGGTGCCATAGGCGGTCATTCGGACGCTTTTGACTGGGACCGTCATCTGGCACATGTCAGTAATATCTATGATATGTTGCTGCCCTATATCTTATCAGGAGGACGCTTGACAGAAGACAACTTGGGAATCCGTGAAAGTGGTAATGGTATTCCTGACTTGATAGACGAAGCTCGTAATGAGGTGGATTTTTTCCTCAGCATCCGTGATGGCGAAGCCTATTCACAAGGAGTGACGAATCCCAGTGCCGACTGGACGACGATGTTCCAGGCAGGGTGTACCACGATGGCGGCATGGGCAAATGCCGCCAATTGTGCCATGCTTGCCGATGCCTTCCGTATTGCCGGTATCGACAGTTTGAGAAATTACTATACCAACGAGGCGGTCAAGGCATTCAACTTTGCCAGTCGACAAGAGAATCAGCAGTTGGATGACTTCCAAGACATCGGAAGCATCCGCATGCGTGGCAGGGACTTCCGGCAGATGGCAGCCGCCTTCCTTTACAACCTCACCTGTGATACCTCTTGGGAGAAGATCATGGTGGACGGAAGTATGATAAAAGATGACCATACGCCGCTTTTTAAACGAGGTCATGACGGCTACTATCAGTTGTGGGCAGCAGCAGCCTATCTCACCTGTCCAAATAATCGTCATGATGGTGCGTTCTATGAGAATCTGAAAGCAAGTGTTAAGGCACATGCGGCTGACTATAATATTAATAAGGTGTCACTTCGTCCCTCCCGCCGTGCCGCTACCGATGTACGCTGGCAAACATCGCAGAATCTGCAACTTGTGATGTTAGCGCATTATCTGACGACAGACCCGCAGGAGCGCGACATGTTAGAAGACGTGATGTACACAGAGGCGAGCTGGAGTCTGGGACGTAACCCCGGCAATATCGTGGAGATGACAGGACTGGGAACACGACATCTGGAGAATGTCTATTCCACAGGCCGTAATGACGGAGCCCCTGGCACTCACCCCGGACAGACTCCTTTTAATGGCACAGAGACTTGGTCGCCTGGACATAATGGTGGTGACGGTCGTCTGTTGACGAATGCCTGTTATCCTTCATGGAATGAAGGAGGGTGGCCCCGTCAGGAGTCGTATTTCAACCAGCGTTATTTCTGGGTGAACGGTGAGTTTACTCCTCGTGAGACGATGCGAGGGAAGATGGCATTGATGGCATATTTATATTCTATACGTAACCCGTTGCTGGAAGAGAGTAAGCTCCCTTTCGGCGCTCCTGATTTCAGCAAGATACAGTCGTCTGACTATCTCCCTGCCATCAAGGAGGGTATCCGCCAACAGCGTGAGGCAGTCCGTTGTATTGCGGAGAGCAATGAGACTCCTACATTCCAAAATACGATCGTGGCTTTTGAACAGAGTGGGGTGTTGTTGGACAAGGTGATCAGTGTCTTCTTCTGTCTGACGAGTGCGGACAAGACTGCTGAAATCACAGAGACACAGAAAAAGGTGATGCCGTTGTTGGCTGACCTGAGTAACGAGATCTCGTTCAACGAGAAACTCTTTCAGCGCATCAAGTATGTGTATGACCATGAGAGAGGGAGTCTGAAGGGTGAGGACCTGAAGCTCTTGGAAGAGACCTATAAGGATTTTGTCCGTTCGGGTGCCCTGTTGTCAAAAGAGAAGATGGCACGGATGAAGGAGATCAACAAACGGATCTCCGACCTCCAGCAACAATGGGGTAACATGTTGCCGGAGGCAACCAACAGCGCTGTCGTTTGGGTGAACTCGAAAGCAGAGCTTGCCGGTCTTAGTGAGGCGGACATCGCACAGTGTAAGAAAGATGCGGAGAACCGTGGAGGTAAGGCTCCTTATTGTATTGTGATTGTCAATACCACCCAGCAACCGATTCTCGCCAGTCTTGACAACCGTGAGTTGCGCCGTAAGGTGTATGAGGCTTCCGTCCATCGTGCTGACGGTACAGGGAAGTATAATACTTTTCCCATTGTGGTGGAACTGGCAAAACTGCGTGCCGAGAAGGCGAAACTGATGGGTTATAAGAACTATGCGGCGTATTCATTGGAGAACCGTATGGCTAAGAACCCAGAGAATGCTTATGCGTTCTTGAAACAGCTCATCAAGGAATATAAGCCAAAGGCTGATGCGGAGACCAAGGCGATAGAGACTTATGCCCGTAGGTCGATGGGTAAGTCATTTAAGTTGGAACCCTATGACCGTTTCTATTATTCCGCGAAGATGAAGAAAGAGCAGTTCTCTTTGTCAGAGGATGATGTGAAACCATATTTCAATGTCGACAGCGTACAGCAGAATGGAGTGTTCTATGCCGCTAACCGTGTCTATGGACTGACCTTCAAGCGTCGTCATGACATCCCAACCTATCATCCGGATATGAAGGTGTTTGAGGTCATTGACAAGGATGGCAAGACGCTGGCTCTTTTCTACAGTGACTATTTCCGTCGTCCTACCAAAAGGGGTGGGGCATGGATGAACTCATTTGCCAAGCAGAGTCATCTCCGTCATCAGAAGGCTTTAATCTATAATGTGTGCAACAATGCCAAGGCTCCTGAAGGACAGCCCAGTCTGTTGTCATGGGACGAGGTGACGACACTCTTCCATGAGTTCGGACATGCCTTGCATGGCATCCTCTCCAATTGTGAGTATAACGCATTGAGTAGTACTGCCGTGGCACGTGACTTCGTGGAGATGCCGTCGCAGTTCAATGAGTCCTTCGCCACCATTCCGGAGATCTTCGACCATTATGCGAAGCATGCCGTGACAGGGGCTTCCATGCCTGCCGATTTGAAGGGTAAGATGCTTAACTCCATCAATTTCCACTCTGCCTATGCGCTGGGTGAGAATCTTGCCGCCACTTGTCTGGACATGGCATGGCACATGCTCAGTGAGGAGGAGATTCCCACGGCAGAAGAGGCACCAGCCTTTGAGCGTAAGGCATTAGAGGCTATCGGACTGCTGGATACGCAGATACCTCCCCGTTATTCTACCTCCTATTTCAATCATGTGTGGGGTAGCGGTTATGCGGCAGGTTATTACAGCTATCTGTGGACGGAGGTGCTTGCCGTGAATATTGCTGACTGCTTTGCACAGCGTGGTGCCTTGCGCCCAGAAGTGGGACAGTCGTTCCGTGACAAGGTGCTTAGTCGAGGTAATACCAAAGACCTCATGGAGATGTTTACCGATTTCACTGGCTTACAGTCTCCTGATGCCTCAGGACTTCTAAAAGCGCGTGGACTTTAAATAATATACTAAAATATCATGGCAACAGTAGACGATAAGAAAGTCATTTTCTCGATGGTCGGGGTGAGCAAGACCATTCAGCAGAATCAAAAACAGGTGCTCAAGAATATCTATCTCAGTTTCTTCTATGGAGCGAAGATTGGTATTATCGGTCTTAACGGCGCAGGAAAGTCGACCTTGATGAAAATTATCGCTGGTCTTGACCAGCAGTATCAGGGGAATGTGGTGTGGAGCCCCGGCTATAGTGTGGGTTATCTGCCACAGGACCCTCCTTTGGACGAGACCAAGACTGTCAAGGAGAATGTGATGGAGGGTGTACAACACGTATATGACGCACTTGCAGAGTATGATGATATCAATGTGAAGTTCGGACTCCCAGAGTACTATGAGGATGCTGACAAGATGGAGAAACTGATGACCCGTCAGGCTGAGTTACAGGATATCATCGATGCAACGGATGCCTGGAACATGGACTCTAAGCTCGATCGTGCGATGGCGGCATTGAACTGTCCTCCAGGTGACAGGAGCGTAGAGAATCTCTCAGGTGGTGAGCGCCGTCGTGTGGCTCTTTGTCGTTTGCTGTTGCAAAAACCTGATGTGCTGTTGCTTGATGAGCCAACCAACCATCTTGACGCGGAGTCGATTGATTGGTTGGAACAGCATCTCCAGCAATATGAGGGAACGGTTATCGCTGTGACGCACGACCGTTATTTCTTGGATGATGTGGCTGAGTGGATTCTTGAACTTGACCGTGGTGAGGGAATACCTTGGAAGGGAAACTACTCATCATGGCTGGAACAGAAGAGTCAACGACTGGCTCTTGAGGAGAAGACCGCCTCGAAGCGTCGCAAGACGTTAGAACGTGAATTGGAGTGGGTGCGTATGGCTCCTAAAGCACGTCATGCTAAAGGTAAGGCTCGTCTGAACTCTTATGACAAGATGCTCAACGAGGAACAGAAACAGAAAGAGGAGAAATTGGAAATCTTCATTCCTAACGGACCTCGTCTGGGTAATAAAGTAATAGAAGCAGAACATGTGGCTAAGGCTTATGGTGAGAAAGTCCTCTTCAGCGACCTTAACTTCATGCTTCCCCCGAATGGTATAGTGGGTGTGATAGGTCCTAATGGTGCAGGTAAGACGACTTTGTTCCGACTGATTATGGGGTTGGAACAGGCTGACGCTGGCTCATTTAATGTGGGTGAGACAGTCAAACTCAGCTATGTTGACCAGCAGCATAAGGATATCGATCCCGATAAGTCTGTTTATGAGGTGGTGAGTGGTGGTAACGAGACCATCCGTATGGGTGGGAAAGACGTCAATGTACGTGCTTATCTGTCACGTTTTAACTTCAGTGGTGCCGATCAGGAGAAAAAATGTGGGGTGCTTTCTGGTGGTGAGCGTAACCGTCTTCACCTCGCTATTGCCCTGAAACAAGAGGGGAATGTACTCTTGCTCGACGAGCCTACCAACGATATCGATGTCAACACCCTTCGTGCCTTAGAGGAAGGCTTGGAGGCTTTTGCCGGCTGTGCCGTAATCATCAGTCACGACCGTTGGTTCCTTGATCGCATCTGCACCCATATCCTTGCTTATGAGGGTGACGGAAATGTCTTCTATTTTGAGGGCAACTATTCAGAGTATGAGTCGAATAAGGCTCAGCGCTTAGGATTGGATGAGCCTAAGCGTGCCCGCTATCGTAAGCTGATGGAAGAATAGGTTACTTAACGAGGAAATGTCCTATATGGTGAGAGTCGCCTTTGTCGTTGAGGGTTCGTAACTCATAGACTCCCTTGGGAATACCAGCAATCGAAACTACAGGACCAAAGGGTTTGGTGGCAATGATATTACCTATCATCGTATAGATGGCAAGATAATTGGTCTGTGGGAGCTCATTGAAATTGGGCACTTGCAGGCTGTAGCCGTCATTGGGAATTAATGCCGTGTTATTTGCCGTACTGGTCGTGTTGAGCATTGACTGTTGGGCACTCATGGGTTTGCTCTCAATACCATAGCGGTTTACGGCTGTGACAACATAATAGAGTGGGGCGTCCTCCGCGGATCGACGTATGGAAAGATGCTGTTGCATCTGACGAACAGCAATGAGGTTGCGTGCATCGTTTATATCCACAGGGAAATTGGTTGATGCATAGACATTATAGGTGAGGTAGTCTCCATTGCTGGTATCGGTGGCACCATTCCAACGCAGGTTGTCACCATTTGTGGTACGCTCTATCTGCAAAGAAGCAGGAGCCAGAGGAGCCGGTTGGCGAACCTGCATAGGAGGAACAATAGCAGGATATGCGTCGAAATCACATACGAAATCATAAAGCCCCTTGGTGTTATCCGTGAGGAAACGGCTGCGGAAATAGCAATGCCCGAGTCCGAGGTCACGAGCCACATGCATCTGTCGTTTGATAGCGTCCAGCGACCAGTTGCCCTCACTGCGTATCAGTCGGTAGATACCCAGACCTGCGGCGACCTCACGTCCATAGCGGTGCTCACTCCAGTCAGCGGCAAAGGGATAATAATGTTTGCCGTCATAATACATCATAGGGAAGAGCTGGTCCATCAATCCGTCTCGTAGCCAACCCTGTGCGTCCTGACATACCTTATTATAAGCGTTCCAACCGCCACTCGGATAACGAGTGAGGTCATCGAACTTACCCAGAGGGGAACAACTTAGTTTAACCCATGGTTTTAACCCTTTGACTTTCTGATGGATAGCGCGGACAATACGGGTGATATTCTCTCGTGCCTGTTGGCGGGAGATACGTAAAGGATAAGTCTCTGGATAGCGAATGTAGTCGAGGTGAATGCCGTCAACATCATATCGCTTGGTAATCTCCTCGCAGATAGAGGAGATATAGTCAGCTGTCCGTGAGTCCTCTGGGATCATGCAGGCATCTTCTCCTATATGACGCATCAGCTCAGGATGTGTCCGTCGCAGGTTCTTTGCCCCATAGCTGTTCCATTTGCCGGTAGGTACCGTGACAACCCAGGCATGTAGCTCCATACCACGTTTATGTGTCTCCTCGATGGCAAACTGCAACGGGTCATAGTTTGGCGCAGAACCAAACCGTCCACTGATACAGCCATCCCATGGCTCGATACGGGAAGGGTAGGTGACCGTTCCACGAATACGCGCCTGATAGAGAACGGTATTGACATTCGCATGCTTCAACTGGTCAAGAATACGGCATAGCTCCTGCTTCTGCTTCTGCTCTACGGCAACTGACGTCCCTTTGGTGCTGGGCCAGTCAAGTCCTTCTAATGTGGTAAGCCATACGGCACGCAACTCTTGTTTGGGTTGTGCATTCAAGGAAAGAACAGCCCAGAGCAACAATATAATAAAGGAATAATGTTTCATATACGATCAATTTTGGGTGCAAAGGTACGAAATAATTCATAATTCATAGTTCATAATTCATAATTTATTCTTACCTTTGCAGCAAAGATTATAAATTATAACATAAAAAATGATTTCATTTACATTGAGCCTTGTGGCTCTTTTGCTTGGCTATCTGTTATATGGCCGTTTGGTGGAACGTATATTCCGTCCGGATAATCGTGTAACACCAGCAGTCTCCAAGGCAGACGGCCTGGACTACATTGTGCTTCCCGGTTGGAAGATATTTATGATTCAGTTCCTGAATATAGCAGGGACAGGACCTATCTTCGGTGCTATTATGGGAGCTAAGTTCGGACCAGTAGCTTATCTGTGGATTGTTCTCGGTTGTATCTTCGCTGGTGCCACCCACGACTATTTGTCGGGGATGTTGTCGATGCGTAATGAGGGCGCTGGACTTCCAGAGCTGATAGGTAAATATTTAGGAAAGACCACCAAGAGTCTGATGCTGGTGTTTACGGTGTTGCTGCTGGTCATGGTGGGTACTGTTTTTGTATACAGCCCGGCAGAGATATTACATTCCATAGGTGGTGACACGATGATGTGGGTAAGTATTATCTTCGCATATTATATCATTGCCACGATGTTGCCTATTGACAAGATTATTGGTAAGGTCTATCCTTTGTTTGCCTTCTCCCTGTTGTTTATGGCAGGTGCTTTGATGATGATGCTCTATGTGAAGTGGCCGCAATTACCCGAGTTGTGGAGTCACCTGTATAATATGGGTGCGGAAGCACAGCCGGATAAATGGACGGATGCTATCTTCCCGGCATTGTTTATTACCATTGCCTGTGGTGCTATCAGCGGCTTCCATGCCACTCAGAGTCCGTTGATGGCTCGTTGTGTGAAGTCCGAGCGTATGGGTCGTCCCATTTTCTATGGTGCGATGATCACAGAGGGTGTAGTGGCTTTGATATGGGCAACAGTAGCCTCTTGGTTCTTTTATGGCGATCCGACACCAGGTTATGAGCTGATAGCCGGTGCGCATAAGGGTTTTTACACTTCGGCTCCTGCCGTTGTGAATTTGGTTTGTAACGACTGGCTGGGAGTGGTTGGGGCTATCCTTGCCATGTTAGGTGTGGTGGCAGCTCCAATTACCAGTGGTGACACGGCGTTCCGTTCCGGTCGACTGATTGTCGCGGAGTGGTTGAAGCTCAACCAGCGTCCTGTCATGAACCGTTTCTATATCTGTATACCGATGTTTGGAATCTCAGTCGCTATGCTTATATGGCAGATAGAGAACCCTGATGGTTTCAATACCATCTGGCAGTATTTCGGTTTCTCCAACCAGGCACTCTCTGTGTTTACGTTATGGACACTGACCGTTTATCTGGTACAAGAGAAGAAACCATTTATCATCACCCTCATCCCTGCGCTCTTTATGACGACGGTATGTTCCACCTTCCTGTTTATCTCCAAACAAGCATTCCACCTGCCGGCATCTGTCAGTTATCCCATGGGTGGCGCCTGTTTCGTAGTGGCATTGGTGTGGTTCTGCCTGTGGTATCGTAAATATCAGAATAATCATCAATAAATCATTAAAGCTATGAAGAAAGTTATTTTATTATTGGCAGTTTTGGCAACATCATTGACAGCCAGCGCACAGTTTGAGAAGGGTAAGGCATATTTAGGTGCAGGACTTAGTGGCTTGGATATCAGCAGTCAGGCTAAGAAATTCCATTTCGGAGCCAATGTAAAGGCAGGTTACCTGTTTATGGACAATCTGATGGCTTTGGCACAGGTAGGCTATGATCATTTGGATGATACTCCTGATGCGTTTACATTAGGTGTAGGCGGTCGTTATTATATCATCCAGAATGGTCTTTACCTAGGTGCTTCTCTGAAATTCCACCGTGCAGATGGCATTAACGATTTTCGTCCAGGTGTGCAGGTGGGCTATGCCTTCTTCCTCACTCGTACGGTAACCGTTGAGCCTGAACTCTACTTCGACATCTCTACTAAGAAGTTCGAGAACTCTGCTTTCGGCTTAGGTGTCGGTATCGGCGTTTATTTGTTCAAGGATCAATATACGTTTAAAAAATAATTCTATGTTAAGTGTAGAAGAGTTAGTAGACCGTCTGATAGACCTCTCGTTCGCGGAGGATATCGGAGATGGTGATCATACCACTTTATGCTGTATCCCGGAGGATGCGATGGGTAAGTCTCATCTGCTCATCAAAGAAGACGGCATATTGGCGGGTGTGGAGATCGCCAAGGAGGTGTTCCGTCGTTTCGACCCGGAGATGAAGGTGGAAGTATTGATGCAGGATGGTGCGAAAGTCAAGAAAGGCGACATTGCCATGATTGTGACAGGTCGTGTTCGTTCCTTGTTGCAGACGGAGCGCCTGATGCTGAACATCATGCAGCGCATGAGTGGTATTGCCACCATGACCAATCGTTATGTGGAGCGTCTGAAAGGCACTCATACCCGTGTGCTGGACACTCGTAAGACCACACCAGGTATGCGTATGTTGGAAAAGCAGGCGGTGAAGATCGGTGGCGGTGTGAACCATCGCATCGGCTTGTTTGATATGATCCTGCTGAAAGACAATCATGTGGATTTCGCTGGAGGTATCGTCAATGCCATCGACCGTTGTCATCAATATCTCAAAGAGAAAGGACTTGACCTGAAGATAGAGATAGAGGTACGTTCCTTTGAGGAACTGCAACAGGTATTGGATCATGGTGGTGTCGACCGTATCATGCTCGACAATTTTTCCGTGCCCGATACTAAGAAGGCTGTCGACCTGATAGCCGGACGTTATGAGACAGAGTCAAGTGGCGGCATCACCTTTGATACGATTCGTGACTATGCAGAGCAGGGTGTCGACTTCATATCCGTAGGAGCACTGACACACTCTGTCAAAGGACTCGATATGAGTTTCAAGGCATGCTGATACGGAGCCTGTTAGCTGTCAGTTGTTGGCTGTTGGCTGTAGGATCGCAGGCAGCAGACCGTGTACAATATCATCCGCCAGTGGATTACAAAATCACACTGGCGGGTAATTTTGGTGAGCCTCGTCCAAACCATTTTCATGGTGGGTTGGATGTGAAGACAGATAATGTGGAGGGCAAACACATCTATTCCATCGGTGACGGCTATGTGAGTCGTCTCACCGTGGGAATCAGCGGCTTCGGAAATGCTGTCTATGTCACCCATCCCGAAGGCTATACCAGTATCTACTGTCACCTGAAGAAGTTCTCCCCGAGACTAGAGCGTATGGTTCACCGTACAGGAAGAGGGGATGAGCAGATAGACTTGCGATTCACACCACTTGACTTCCCCGTCTCGCAAGGACAGCTCATTGCTTTGAGTGGAAATACGGGTCATAGTACGGGACCTCATCTGCATTTGGAGATCCATGACACCAGGACATGGGACATGATGGACCCGTTGGAATTCCTCTCTCCTTATGTCAATGACTCTGTAGCTCCTCAGGCACATAGTGTCATGGCGTGTCCGCTGGCAGGAGAAGGGGTGTTTAACGGGTCTGACAACAAACAGACTTTCGCCTTCTCCTCCCAGCGTATAGAGAAGGAGCTGACAGCCTGGGGAAAGGTTGGCTTTGCCCTGTGGGCTGATGACTATATGCAGGGGGTGTATAACCATTATGGTATTCGTGAGACGATACTGCAGGTGGATGGAAAAGAGGTGTTCCGCTCGAATGTCCATCGTATCCCTGTCTATAGTAACCGTCAGGTCAACTCATGGGGTGACTATCAGCACTGGCTGCATCACAAGACCTGGTATATGCGGTCGTACATCCCCAAGGGTGTCACACTGCCTATCCTCCAGGCTGACGAGAACGATGGCTATGTGTTGTTTAACGAAGAGCGTCCGTATCGTGTGACGTATATCCTTCGTGACTTCATGGGTAACGAGTCACAGTATGAGTTTACGGTTTTAGGGAAGAAAAGCGAGATTTCTCCCTCGAAGAGAACATCTTATAATGTGAGATACGACAGGTTATCTATGATCTCCCTTCCGGGTATGCAACTGGTCATCCCGGCAGGTATGGTGGAGGAGGGTCTGATGGTGGTTCCCAAAGTGGACCAGGGCAGTGTCTCCAACCGTTATACGTTTGCCCAGCAGGCATGTCCGTTATTCGGCTGGGCGGAACTGAGTCTTGCGATACCCGAAGGTGTGGACTCGTCCCTTCTCTATATTGACAGTGGCGGGCATGATATGGGTGGCGTTTGTCAGGACGGATGGATAACCACCCGTATCCGTGAGTTGGGAGCCACTTATGAACTGAAACTAAAAAACAACAAAGAATAATCATGAGGAGATTTCTTCTAATGGCGGTTGTCATGATGACGGTGGCATCAGCCAATGCGTGTACGAATTTGATTGTCGGGAAGAAAGCAAGTACCGACGGCTCTGTCATCTGCAGCTATAACGCAGACTCCTATGGCGCCTATATGCCCCTCTACCATTATCCTGCCGCCAGGCATCAGAAAGGTGATAAGCGGAAAGTGTATGAGTGGGACACCAATAAATACTTAGGAGAGATTGACGAGGCACTGGAGACCTATAATGTGGTGGGAAACATCAATGAGTGGCAGGTGACTATCGGTGAGACGACCTATGGCGGTCGTGAGGAGATGGTGGACTCCACGGGTGTCATTGACTATGGCTCTCTGATCTATATCACCCTGCAACGTGCCAAGTCGGCACGTGAGGCTATTCAGACGATGACGACCTTGGTGGAGCAGTATGGCTATTGTTCCGAGGGAGAGACATTTACGATATGTGACCCTGATGAGGCCTGGATATTAGAGATGCAGGGATGCGGTCCTGACCGTGCTATCTCTAAAGAGCGTACCGTATGGGTCGCTGTCCGTATTCCTGACGATGCCATCTGTGCCCATGCCAACCAGAGTCGTATCGGGAAGTTTGATATGAAAGACAAGCAGAACGTGCTTTATTCCAGGAATGTCATCAAGTATGCCCGTAAGAAAGGATGGTATACTGGTAAGGACGAGGATTTCTCCTGGAAGATGGTGTATGCCGCTCCCGACTTCTCCGGACGCCGTATCTGTGATGCCCGTGCCTGGAGCTTCTTCAATCATCATAAGAAGGGTATGGAGCGTTATCTGCCCTGGGCGATGGGTATTGACAAAGAAGCTGAGGATATGCCGCTATGGGTGGTGCCCGACCAGAAAGTGAGTGTGGAGGATGTCATGAATGACATGCGTGACCACTTTGAGGGGACTCCCTTGGAGATAGACTCTACCGATGTGGGGGGTGGTATCTGGCACATGCCATACCGTCCTACACCTTTATATTATAAGGTGGACGGGAAAAAATATTTCAACGAGCGTCCGATCTCTACCCAGCAGACGGCTTTCTCTTTCGTCTCGCAGATGCGCTCCTGGCTGCCCCGTGAGGTGGGAGGCTGTTTTTGGTTTGGTAATGATGACGGCAATATGATTGCCTATGTCCCTGTCTATTGCTCAATGACCCGTCTTCCTGAATGCTTCAATGCTCCGGGAGCCAATGATATCACCTTCTCTGACAAAAGTGCCTATTGGGTATGTAACTGGGTCAGCAACATGGTCTATCCCCGTTATTCCGCGTTGTTCCCTGACCTGAAACAAGTGCGTGACTCCTTGCAGCATGCCTATCTCATGCAACAACCTGCCGTCGAGGAGAAAGCGCTGACGATGTCTGCACCTGCGATGCGGGATTATCTGAACGACTATTCTGTTGAACAGGCGCAGGGGATGCTGGCACGATGGAAACAGCTTGCCGTCTTCCTCATTGTCCGTCATAATGATATGGCACGAAAACCCGTTGACAGCCAGGGACGGTTTAAGCAAAGCAAATATGGACTGGGTGCAACGGTGGAGCGACCGGGTTATCCGAAACCTTTCGCGCGTCGTATCGTGAAGGAGACCGGTGAGCGTTACACCTCACCAGAATAAAAGAAAAGTGGAACTCAGACGAGTTCCACTTTATTGATGTCCTGCTCCATCTCACAATAGTGACAGGTCAGTATTCCGTCTGTCACATGGAAAAGGGTCTGCATAGGCTCGTTGTTGGTGATACACTTGGGGTTGTTGCATTTCACAATACCGCGGATCTCATCTGGGGTGCGGACGGTTTTCTTCTCCACCACCTCAAAATCGTGGATGATATTCAGTACGACATTGGGAGCAACAACGGAGAGACGGGAGATCTCCTCATCCGTGAACCATTTGTTCTCTACTTTGATAAACCCTTTCTTTCCCACTTTCTTGGAGGGGAAGTTATAGCCGATGGTGACAGGTGTGCCCAGTTCGTCAAGCTTCAGCAACTGTGCCACCTGATAGGTCTTCTCGGAAGGTATGTGGTCTATTACGGTGCCGTTCTCAATAGCGGCAACGAGCATCTGGTTCTTGTTCATTGTATAATCGTTTTATCGTTCTTTACTTCTTCTAAACTGATACCGAGCACATCACAGAAGATCGCCTCACGGGCAAAGAGTCCGTTGCCTGCCTGCTGGATATAGTAGGCATGCGGGTTCTCATCCACATCATACGCGATCTCATTGACACGGGGCAGTGGGTGCAGGATCTTCATGTTCGGCTTGGCAAGACGCAGCATGTCGTTATTCAGGATATACACGTTCTTGACACGCTCGTATTCCATCAGGTCGGAGAAACGCTCCTTCTGGACTCTCGTCATATACAGGATATCCGCGTCGGCAATCACCTTCTCGTTGAAGGCGGTATGCTCCTGGAACTTGATACCGTGCTCCTTGCAGTATAGCTTGTACTCATTCGGCATGGCGAGCTCTTTAGGTGCCACGAAATGGAAGGTGGGGTTGAAATGACGCATCGCCATGAGCAGGGAGTGGACGGTACGACCGTATTTCAAGTCACCGACCAGATAGATGTTCAGGTTGTCGAGGGTCCCTTGTGTCTTGTAGATACTATAGAGGTCGAGCATACATTGTGAGGGATGCTGGTGCGCACCGTCACCGGCGTTGACGATAGGTACCTCAGTGACCTCAGAGGCATACTGCGCGGCACCTTCTATGAAATGACGCATCACGATGACGTCTGCGTAGTTCGCCACCATCGAGATGGTGTCTTTCAGCGTCTCTCCCTTCGTACCGCTGGTAATCTTCGGGTCAGCGAAACCGATGACACGGGCACCCAGTCTGTTGGCGGCTGTCTCGAAACTCAGACGGGTACGGGTGGAGGGCTCGAAGAAGAGGGTAGCGACCACTTTTCCTTTCAATATCTCTCGGTTAGGATGCTTCTCAAACTCCTGTGCCATCTCTATCATATAGAGAATCTTCTCACGGGTGAGGTCAGCAATGGTTACAAAATCATGCTTTTCCATATATTGTGCTCCTTTAGGTTTTGATTTATCCGTACAAAGGTACGGTATTTTTTCCATATCTGTGCACATTGCAGGAAAATTATTTTGTATTCCGACTAATTTAGACAGTCTAACCCTCCATCTATGAAGGCGGCAAGGGTGACAAGGATTTAAAAATTACGTGTAGGGAAATAGTGGTACCCAAAAGTCCCACTTTCCTGCGCAATCATTTTATAGAAGGAGATAAAAGTTGTACCTTTAACTTCGTTTAAGGTACTCCCGTTCGAGAAAACTCAAAAATCTTTTGGTTTTCTTCTCACTTAATCGTACCTTTGCAAGCAAAACGTAGAGCGATGGATATAAAAACTGCTGAATTTTCGCTGAGTGCCCCGATGGTAAGTATGTGTCCCAAAGACACAAAACCGGAGTATGCCTTTATCGGACGCTCTAATGTGGGTAAGTCGAGTTTGATTAACATGCTGACCAACAATAAGAAACTCGCCAAGACTTCCTCGACACCTGGCAAGACGTTGCTTATCAACCATTTTATTATTAATAAGGAATGGTACTTGGTCGACCTGCCCGGATATGGTTATGCCAAGCGTTCGAAGAAGGAGGTAGACAAGTTGGATCAGATGATCCGCGGCTATATCCTGCAGCGTGAGCAACTGGTGAATGTCTTCGTGCTGGTGGATATCCGACTGGAGCCCCAGAAGATAGACTTAGAGTTCATCGAGTGGCTGGGGCTCTCCAGTATCCCCTTCGCCATCGTCTTCACCAAAGCGGATAAGTTGACGGCAAACAAGGCAAACCAGAGTGTGGAGGCATATAAGAACAAGTTGCTGGAGACCTGGGAGGAGCTGCCTCCTATGTTCCTGACATCTGCCGAGAAGAAACAGGGCAGGGACGAGGTGCTGGACTATATCGACAGGATTAATAGAGAACTGAAGGGTAATGGCTAAGGATACTCCATACGTTGACGTACAGAACCTCTCGAAATCGTTCGGGGCACTGAACCTGTTCAGTAACATCAGTTTCAGTATTGCCGAAGGACAGAAGGTGGGACTGATCGCCAAGAACGGAATGGGCAAATCCACGTTACTCTCTGTACTCGCTGGTAAGGAAGGACATGATACGGGGGATATCATCTTCCGTCGTGACCTGACGATCGGTTTCTTGGAGCAGTCTCCTCAGTTTGACCCTCAGGAGAGTGTCCTTGACGCCTGTTTTAACCATCATGGGGAAGAGGAGAAGGTGCTGAAGGCTAAACAGGTGCTGACACAGTTGAAGATACGCGACCTCAACCAGCCGATGGGACAACTGAGCGGTGGTCAGCAGAAACGGGTGGCTCTTGCTAACGTGTTGCTGATGGAGCCTGACCTGCTGATTCTTGACGAGCCTACCAACCACCTTGACTTGGAGATGATAGAATGGCTCGAAGGTTATCTGGGAAGAGGTAACAAGACCTTGCTGATGGTGACGCATGACCGTTTCTTCCTCGATCGTGTCTGCTCCGTCATCTTAGAACTGGACGACCATACCATCTATACCTATCGTGGCAACTACTCCTATTATCTGGAGAAACGACAGGAACGGGTGGATGCCAGGCGGGCGGAGATCGCACGCGCCAACAATCTCTATCGTACAGAGCTGGAGTGGATGCGTCGGATGCCGCAGGCTCGTGGTCATAAGGCTCGTTATCGTGAGGAGGCTTTCTATGAGTTGGAGAAGGTGGCAAAACAACGGATGGAGGAACGCCAGTTACGTCTGAAGGCTAGCAACGTGTACATCGGCTCTAAGATTTTCGAGTGCCAGTATATCTCGAAGCGTTTTGATGATATCGTCATCCTCAAGGACTTCTATTATAACTTCTCGCGTTTCGAGAAGATGGGTATCGTGGGGAATAATGGTACGGGAAAGTCTACCTTCCTCAAGATGCTGTTGTCGCAAATACAACCGGATGAGGGACGTATCATCATCGGCGAGACCGTCCGTTTCGGTTATTTCTCACAAGAGGGCTTGCAGTTTGACGAGAACCAGAAGGTCATTGATGTCATCACCGCTATCGCGGACTATGTCGAGCTAGGAGGTGGTAAGAAGCTCTCCGCCTCCCAGTTGTTGCAGTATTTCCTCTTCACCCCCGAGCAACAATATAATTATGTGTACAAGCTCAGTGGGGGAGAGCGCCGCAAACTCTATCTCTGTACGGTGCTGATGAGGAATCCTAACTTCCTCGTACTCGACGAGCCGACAAACGACCTTGATATTGTGACCTTGCAGATCCTTGAGGAATACCTGCAGGATTTCCCCGGCTGTGTGATCGTGGTGAGTCACGACCGCTATTTCATGGACAAGGTCGTCGACCACCTGCTGGTGTTCAAGGGCAATGGTGAGGTCAAGGATTTCCCAGGGAATTATACGCAGTATCGGGAGTGGCAGGGGCTGCAGGATCAGAGTACTCAGAGTACTCAGAGTACTCAGAGTACTCAGACAAAGTCGAGCTATCGCCACGACGATCGTCGCCGTCTGTCCTATAAGGAGAAACGGGAACTGGAGCAGTTAGAGCGTGAGATTGCCGCCTTGGAGGAGGAGCAGCGTATGCTGGAGGAACAACTGTGCAGTGGTACGTTGAGCGTGGAGGAGTTGACGGAGAAGAGCAAGCGTCTCCCGCTGTTGAAAGACGAGTTAGATGAGAAATCCATGCGCTGGCTGGAGTTGTCGGAGATTGAAGATTGAAACTATGGTACAAAAATATCCATCACAATTACTGGAGAAAGCCGTTCAGGAGTTTTCAAAACTACCAGGTATCGGCAGACGGACGGCATTACGACTGGTGCTCTATCAGTTGCGACAGGATGCGGAGGACGTACAGTCTTTCGTAGAGGCTATCGCGAGGATGAGACAGGAGGTACACTATTGCCAGCGTTGCCATAACATCAGTGACGCGGATATCTGTCCGATATGTGCGGACAGTCGTCGTGACACCTCCATCATCTGTGTGGTGGAGAACATACAGGATGTGATGGCTGTGGAGAACACCCAGCAGTATACGGGACTCTATCATGTGTTGGGTGGTGTCATCTCTCCGATGGACGGGATAGGTCCCGCTGACTTGGAGATCGACTCTCTGGTGAAGAGGGTGGAGGAGGATGACATACGGGAGGTGATCCTGGCACTCAGCTCGACGATGGAGGGTGACACTACCAATTTCTATATCTCCCGTAAACTGGCTCCATACGATGTGAAGTTGAGTGTCATCGCTCGGGGCATCCCTGTCGGTGATGAGTTGGAATATGCCGACGAGGTGACACTCGGTCGGTCGATTATAAACAGAACTCCCTTTGAGGGAAAATAATGATATCAGAATATGAAAGAGACTCGTAATTTCCTAATGATGGTATTCATCGGCGCACTGGTGCTGACAGGTCTGATCGTCCTCGTCTATGAGACAGGTGTCCTGGAGTCTGGTGCTATGGCAGAGAAAAAAGAAATGGAGTTTATCACGTTGACAATGATGGAGATCATGACGCTTGCTGCCATATACCTTGCCCTGCGCTTTTTTAAGATGGAGAAGATCCGTCAGGACCTGGTCACTCGGAAAGAGGTCGCCTTGAAGAAATGGGGACTCCTCCGGATGGAACTGCTGGATGTCCCCCTGATAGCCAATACCCTCTTCTATGAGTGGTATCTGAATACGACCTTCGGCTATATGGCGATCATCCTGCTGATCTGCCAGCCCTTCATCTACCCGTCGATGGATCGTTGTCTGGCAGAGACAGAGTCATAAACAAATAGTGTGGTATGAGAAAGATCAGTGTCGTCATCGTCAGCTATAATGTCCGCGAGATCCTGGTGGAGTGTATCGACAGTGTCCGTAAGGCTCTGGAGGGTATTGACGGGGAGATCATCGTCGTTGACAACTGCTCGAGGGATGACACCGTCAGCTACCTGCGGGACCATTGCCCGGATGTCCAACTGATAGCCAATCAGGAGAATGTCGGTTTTGCTCGTGCCAACAACCAGGCGATTCGCCAGTCGGAGTCAGAATATGTGTTGTTGCTGAATCCGGATACGGTCGTCTATGAGAATACCATCCGCGGGTGTCTCACCTTCATGGATGCCCATCCAGAGGCGGGTGGGGCAGGAGTGCGTATGTTGACACGTGAGGGGAAACCGGCGCCAGAGTCACGCCGCGCGATCCCGACACCCTGGGTGGCGATGCTGAAGATGCTGGGCTTTACCCGTCGTTACTACATGAGTAATCTCCCTTGGGACGAGCCTTGTCAGATAGAGGTCGTCAGCGGTGCCTACTGTCTGCTGCGACGTAAGGCGCTGGACCAGATAGGACTCTTGGACGAGGACTTCTTCATGTACGGAGAGGATATCGACCTGTCATACCGTATGCTGCATGGGGGATGGCAGAACTGGTATCTTCCTTATGACATTATTCATTATAAAGGGGAGTCGACACAGAAGAGCTCGTTCCGCTATGTCCATGTGTTCTATCAGGCGATGCTCATCTTCTTCCGTAAGCATTACGGTCATCTGAGTTTCTTCTTCTCGCTGCCGATACAGGTCGCCATCTATTTCAGTGCGACGCTGGCTATGTTCAAGATGATGGCAGGCAGGATGCGGCATTTTGTGAATCCTCGTAAAGACAGTTTTGACATTTATGAAAAAGATTAAGCTGAGAGCCTTGGAGCCGGAGGACCTCGACCTCCTCTATACCATAGAGAATGACATGTCGCTTTGGGATGTCGGTATCACCAATGTGCCGTACTCCCGATATGTCTTGCATGACTATATCGCTCAAGCCAAGGATGATATCTATAGCGACCGTCAGGTACGACTCATCGTGGAGAACGAGGACGGTGAGGTGGTCGGTATGGCGGACGTGGTAAATTTTGACCCTCAGCACCGTCGTGCGGAACTTGGAATCGTCATTCAGAAAGACTTCCGGCATGCCGGCTATGCCTTTGCTGCCGTTCAGGAGGTCTTGCAGTACTCACTTCACATCCTCCATCTTCATCAGGTGTATGTGATCATCAACGAGCAGCATGTGGAGGTCATAAACCTCTTTAACAAATTGGCTTTCAAGGAGTCAGCCAGATTAAGTGACTGGTTGTATGATGGACGTGAGTACCATGACGCGATTTTATTGCAGAGGATTTTATAAATTTTAACATAAATAGTTTTGCAATATAAGATTTTCTCTCTACCTTTGCACCCGCAAAACAGAAACTGGTGCGTTAGTTCAGTAGGTTAGAATGCCTGCCTGTCACGCAGGAGGTCACGAGTTCGAGTCTCGTACGCACCGCAAAAGCTCATTGAATCACGATTCAGTGAGCTTTTTGTTTAACTAACCATTTTGTGAGATGAGAAAAGTCGCTTTATTTACAGTTGTCGTCATTGCTTGCATCGCCGTGCAGGCACAGTCCAAACGTGGTGTCTCTATCCTGGGTGATTCCTACAGCACCTTTAAGGGGTATGTGGTTCCTGACACGAACTATGTGTGGTATCCGCAGGAGAAGGCTGAGAATAATGATGTTCAGGACGTACGCCAGTTGTGGTGGCACCAAATGATCCGCGAGCATGGCTACCGCCTTTGCCAGAACAACTCGTTCTCTGGCGCTACCATCTGTCATACGGGTTATAAAGGGGACGACTACAGCGACCGTTCTTTCTGTACTCGTCTGAGATATCTGGGCTCTCCTGATGTCATCTTGGTATTCGGGGGTACGAATGATAGCTGGGCGAAGTCTCCCATCGGGGATTTCCAGTATGGCAACTGGCAGAAGAGCGACCTCTATCATTTCCGTCCTGCTATGGCGTATCTTCTCGCCAACCTGCAGAACTATTACCCGGGTACGGAGGTGTATGTCATTATCAATACGGAACTGTCGGAGGAGGTGACTTCCTCCATGAAGACCATCTGCGATCATTATAACGTGAAGTATATCCAGTTGGTGGATATTGAGAAGCAATGGGGACATCCCTCACAGAAAGGTATGAAGGCTATCGCCGACCAGGTGGCTGCTGCCCTGCCTTGATGATTACCGCCAACTGTCATTATCATTTTATTTTTTCTAACGACTTAAACGCAACACAGCGTTGAGGTCGTCAGTCCTGCTTCTCAATCTCTTATCAAGCTCGCTATTCTGGTTGATATCAGTCAACATACTCTTTAATCCCGGCTCAATCTGCAGTTCGTATAAGGTATTGAAGAACGTGACAAGAAGTCCAGTCCGTATTTCATCCAAGCCAACCGTTTCCGCCCTGTCACGCAGCATCTTCTCCATATTGCTTTTCAGCTGCTTTTCCAGTCCTGCTGCTTCAGGATTCTTCCACTCATTGCCCTCGTTATGAATGATATACATCTTGCTCAACTGATCGCCGAGGTATTTTGTCAGAATATCAGTCAGTTCTTCGGGCGTTTCAGGAATGAAATCCCGTGATATGCCCAAAATGACCAGCCTATCACGATATTTGTCTATGCTATTCCAAGCATCTTTGATGTGCCAGCCTAATCCTCCTTTTATATTGTCGTTGAGGCGTTTGTAGCACATCGATTTCACATCGCTCAGCGAAGGTATGGCCGTCACGTATTCGGTATTAATCTGCCACTCCGTGAATTCATTGTTCACCTTGATGGTGCGCCAGGGGTTGGGGTAAGAGATGACGGATCCTGTAGCCACGTCAACCAAACTGTCGGGCTGGGAAATATTTGCCATGGTGCGATACTGTGCAATATCTTGTAGATGCGTATGTCCTGTAAATGCCATGTGTACGCCATGTTTCATCAGCTGCTTGCTTACTTTCACGTAGTCAGCGATGATGTAGTCGCTTTGCAGGGTTCCTTGGGCATCGTGGTGCTGTACAATGTTATGGTGTTGTACAAGCACAACCTGCTTTCCCAAGGTACGGGCCTTGTCAGCCTCAGCCAGCATCCAAGTCAGTGTAGCCGGACGGATGCGGCCTGAAGTCTGGTTATGGTTTTTCTCGTCACCCTTATCTATGTAGAGATTTTCTTCATATTTATTAGTGTCGATGCACAGCAACACCAGTCCTTTAAGTGGTTCACAGACGAACGACAGCGAGGCAGGGTCTTTTGCGTATGCCTGGTTGTATCCGAAGTCAGCATACAGCTCCTTGAACTGCTCTGGCGATGTGCGCTCTGCCGGTCTCGTGTTGTCGCCGTCGTAGTAATAGCCCTCTGGATTGTCAATGTCGTGATTTCCCGGCACCACGATTACCGGTATACCAGCACTGCGCAGACTGCTGAGAATAGTCACCACCAGCTGGTGGCTCACCAGTTCACCGTCTTTAGTCAGGTCGCCAGGGATGATGACAAGGTCAGGGTTACGCTGTAGCGTCTCTCTTACCAGATATTCCAGCACCTCGTTGCTATATTCCAACAGCTTGGGATCCTGACTCAGATAATTGTCAAAGGCAGAACCTCTTTCCTCCAGCAGTTGGGGAGCCATTACGTGGATGTCGCTCAACACAATAATGGACTTGAAATTGGGGTCTTTGCTAGGAGGATTGACGTCGCCGCTGGGATCGTCAATCACATCCGACTCTTTATCACAACTTGTCAGGCTCATGCTGAGTACCAGCAAGGTCATCGACAAAAGAATTTTAATTTTCTTCATCTCTCTTTTTGATTTGTTTTTCAAGCTACATGAGTTCTGATGCCATCTCACCTGATGCTCATGGCATTGCTTTTATCTTTGATGTTGCAAAGATACGAATTATTTTTCTTAAAACCAATAGGCAAATGAGATTTTTAGAACAAGTCCCATTGTCACCATGATTATCATAGAATCCTCCCTTTAATTTTGCAGTCGAAAAGTCAAACCCCAAAACAATGCTACGTATTTGTCCTTCATTAAATATTCGTCTGTGGAGTCGTCTTAGAGGAAATTTTAATTGTGATGAAAAAGATAATACAATTTTATTTTGTCTTTTTTACACTTATTTTTAATTTTGCACCTCGTTAGAAATTAATTAATCATCATAACCGTTAACTTAACATGAGAAAAGTTGTTTTATTTGCAGCAGTCATTACGCTGTTTGTTTCATGTGTCAAGGACATTGAGGTGAGAGGATCTCAGCCCGGTTCTGAGAACGGGGAAGCCAATTCGTTTGATTTCTCTACCGTTCAGAACATTAATCTCTCTGTAGACTATTCTGCTTATCATGCGCAGACACCTGTATTGTTTAGCGTATATAGCGAGAATCCCTTTAATGGCAGCGACGAGTCTATGTCATTGAGAGAAGACATTCGTCCTGTTTTTGAGGCTTATACCGATAGAGACGGCAAGTTCAATGATGAGGTGAAATTGCCGGCCTATGCCAAGAAACTCTATGTAGTAACAGGTAACTTCTTCATTACTGATCCTTTGATGACAGCCGACGTAAAGAGTGGTTCAGTATCACTGGTTGCTGAGAACTATAGTAGTAGCGCAGATGCCTCTCGCAGAGCGGCGAGAAGGGCAGGCGAGTTGACAAACAGTTTGGAGACATTGTACCAGTTGTCATACGAGGTTAATGTAGCGACTGGTGACAAGACCGACACGCAGATATACAAAGAATGGCAGACACCATTAGGTAAATGGGACCGCGAGAGTGGACGTCCTGATTACCTGATGGATAAGTCAACAGCTGACCCACGCCTGTTGTTTACCGAGGAGGAGACACAGGGTCTCTATGAGACGGTTACCAATGCGCTGGCAGCTAATAAGACTTGCAATCCTAAGTATCTTAGTCCTGCCGATCTTGTACTGGTGAAGGAGTCTGAGGTGGCTCTGTCGTTCTTGGGTGGTGTGACTTGCTGGAATAATACATTAGGCTATTATTACTATGATGAGGCTCACAAGCCCGCCAGCACAAAAGACGTGAATATCATCATGTTGTTCCCCAACACGCAGGATGGTACATGGTCACGCAGTTGGATGCCTAATCCCAACTTCTACGGCAACATTGCACTGGAGCGTGGTGATGTCGTAAAACTGATGTACTATCCGAATATTGCTAATGGCGACCTCTCTGGTGCTACCACGAAGTTCCCCAAAGGTACCCGCATCGGATTTATCATGAAGTCTAACGGCTGGGGTATGCAGAAGACCCAGGGGGATAAGAAATTCTTCAATAGCTACAATGGTGGTCCTAACAGAAAAGAAATGCCATTGTCCAGACAGTATAATGTATGGGGCGCATCAACAGATGGACTGTCGTATTGCAACACCGAGGGGCTTAACCCTAACGATTGTAAGATTCAGAATCCAGATGGTTTGAGCCGTACCGCTAAGTTTGCCTATGAGTCTCCCGAGGGAAAAGAATATGCTATCATTGGTTTCGAAGATGCTTGTAACGATGAGGACTTTGACGACGTTATTATTGCCCTGAAGCCTGCTGATGTCTTCCAGGAACTGCCGAAGATAGAGGAGAAGAAAGTATCGTCGACAGGTGTATATGGCTTTGAGGACCTGTGGCCTTCACGGGGTGACTATGACTTGAACGATGCCTTGGTGGAGGTGACTCATGAGAAAACGTTCTCAGTGAAGACAGAAACGACTGACTATAAGATATTCCAGGAGACCTTCTACCTGACCACCGACCAGAACTATGTGGAGCTGCAGTCTGGTCTTGCTTTGACATTAAAAACCAAGGAGAATCCTTCAAGTATCATTATGAAGAAAGTCAATCCTGCTACGAAGGACACGACAGAAGCTCATTTCGTGCTTGATGGAAACACCTACCTCTTGACTGATAATATCAAGGCTGAGTTGGGGACAACCTATATCTTAGAGTTGAACTATGAGTTGCCTGGACTTAAGAAGATCAGCAATGTTGCTGAGATCAAGCCGTTCATCTATCGCACAGAGGGCACTGGTCGTTGGGAGGTTCATATTCCTTTTGAGGCTCCTACCTCCAAGATGATAACAAGTTATTTTGGAACTATGGACGACAAGTCTGTGCCCTCAGAAGGCAAGTACTTCGTACGTAACGGAAACTATCCTTTCGCTTTCTATCTGGAAGGTGCTAACCTTGACAACTTTAAAGAGACACTTCTGTTGCGTTCAAATGAAAGTGTCAAGATTGATGAATTATATCCTTCTTTCCTGCCATGGGTGCTGTCAAATGGTACAGAGCATGCCGACTGGTATTTGTATCCGAGGGAGTAAACGCTAGTTGAAACAAATTATAATAAATTCCCCAACAGTCCGTTTGGTTGTTGGGGAATTTATTTTTGTCTCATGTGCTGATTACTTGCCGAGACTTATTACCTTAAGTTGCTGTCCTGCGCCAATGGCGGCCTTTATCTCTTTGCCACCGCTCTGCACCTTGCAGCGACTGATGTCGTCGCCCTCCACAGCCTCGACTTTCAGTTTCCCGATTTGTGATTTTGCCTCACGACCGGCGATAGACTTCACTTCATAGACGCCCATATGCAAGCCTACGAAAGCACCTTCGCTGCTCCCGAGGTCAATATATACTTCTTTCTGCTTGTCCTTCTTGGTAGCACCACCTTCTATGATGTTGGCACGTAGCGGACAGTAATTGTTGAGCCAGACAGTGATGCGGCTTGAGAGTCCATTGAGTGCATCCTGGATGGCCTTATCGGAAGTTGAATAAGATGAACCCGACATTCCCTGACCTTTAAACGAGGGATTTGCCATAATCTCACCCGTCTTGGCATCCTTCAGCGTAAGTATCACCTCAGCCACGCCCGTATATGTGGTGGATACCTGTGTCTTGTCATCCTTGTCCTTCCATGAGCGACCGCTTGAATTCGCCATTATATTGGTGATAATCGCATCGACCACGAGATTGCCTTCCTCCACGACATCGTCCAACTTTAACAATCCGTCGTTGTATCTGAAGCGGTAGGCACCAGAAAGTCCCTTGATGATAGCACTCTTAACATCATCTTCATACTTGGTAGCCTGCACAGAGGTCTGTCCAGTCAGTACGCCACCGAGAATTTTGCCCACGGCATCACCCGCCGACATTTTCTCGTTGTGGTGGGCATACTGTACGTTGTTCAACGTAATTCTATACGTCCTGTTCCTGTCCGTCTGGGCAAAAACTGTCATTGAGCAGCAAAGGACTGCTGCGAGCGTCACTAAAAAAAATCTCATATAGAAAAATGATTAAGATTCATACTCTTGTTACTTATTCTTCTTAGCATTCTTCAGATAGTTACGGTATGCCTCGACCATCTGCTGACGGCGTTCGGGCGTGACGGTAATCAACCGCATGTTCACCCCCTCCTTTGGCACAACCCCGTTCTTGTTCCAATCGAAACCGTACTCCATATTGCCGTGCTTGTCATCATAGACCTTACCGTCTTCGCCATATAGCACCATTGGACTTCCTTCCTCTTTCTGCATCCACCCCACGAGAGGCTTTTCTATGTTCCAATCACCCTTTGATATCATGATATATTTCTTGTCATCGAGGGTCAATTCCATCACCTTGTCGCCGAACATATCCTTGTATTTTTCCATCAGCCGTTCAAACAATATTGTGGTTAACACATCCGTGTATTCAATTCCCGGAGTCTTGTTCTTGGTTAACCTCTCACGAATATTCATTATGTATGCCAATGGTTTTACCATGTCCTCTTTTATCATGCTGTACATTATACCAAAAACGTCGATCGAATTCATGTAATCGTCACTGATATCCACACCTACTCTTCGGACATGGGTCATCGCGTCAATATAGAATAATGCCTTATCAAAGTTTTTCTTGTCAGCAGCCACTGACATCAGCATGAAGCCAGTTTCGCGGATGACCGAATCGGGTATCTCCTTGTTATAGTCGGTAGCCAGATGATAAATGCGCTCATAATACTTCTCAGCCTGCGACTGATTATACACTCCTTTTTCCTTGTCGAGCAAGAAATGACCTGCCTCTAACTGGGCTTTCCAGTCCGTAGGGTTCTCGTTGGCTGTTTTCGTCAAGCGAAGCATCTTCTCAGTCTTGTTTTCCGATTCTTCCGTCTGAGCGCTGACACTCAGTGCAGCGAAACAAACAAATGCTGCGAGTAAAAAAATCTTTCTCATAATCCTTGATGTTTTTATTGTTATACATTGAATTTCACATTCATATTCCTGTACTATTAAGAAATACCATTCTCGTTCAGTTTCTCGCTACAAAGTTAATTCTTTTTTTGCGAAAAAGGAATTGATTGACATTTTTTTAGGTCTTCTTTTTATAGCAAAGCATTACAGATTACAGATTACAGTTTGAATAACAGATAACGGATAACAGTTCCGATTTTCTGATTCGGTTTTCAATGATTGATGGCAGTCTCAAATCTCAAATCTCAGTTAATTAATTTGGAAAAAACTGTAATATTAAATTTATTATATATATAATATATATATTATATATATAATAATATATATATACATAAAATATACGGTATTTTATGTGTTTACTTTCACTAAACTGAGATTTGAGATTTGAGATTGTTTTTCCTTTTTCGCTAACTGTTATTTGTTATCTGTTTGAAAATCGTTTACTGAAAACTGAAATCTGAAAACTGAAATTCGCTAACTGTAATCTGTAATCTGTAATGCGTAGAGAAAGGAACGAGAAGCCAGTATCTGCGATGGCTTATTCCAGTATCTGTTGTGGGTGTATTCCAGTATCTGTTATAAGGGTATTCCAGGCATTGGAAAGGGGGATTCCAGATACTGGAGTGAGGTGTTCCGTGCAGAATGCTTGAAGTGAGTACTTCAGAGTATAAGTCATGATCAATTTATTTTTTGTTGTATATTTTTTGTTCATTCAGAGAAAAAATGTATCTTTGCACCAAAATTAAATCTAAAACTTAAAAAGAAATGAGAAAAGTAATTTGTTTGATGCTCCTGTTCGTAAGTATGGGATGCTTCGCACAGGATGAGGTGATTTTCCATAACGGAAATGTTGCCAAAGGAAAGGTCACAGAGGTAACAGATCTGTTTATCAAGTTCCGTTACGAGAACGAGGATGTTGACAATACCATCGGACGTGCCGCCCTCTCAGAGGTGCGTTTCGGCAGCGGTCGTGTACAGCAGATGTCTCAGAAGGTGTATGTGAACTCACCAGACGACTGGGAGAAGGTGCGCATCGTTAACGATAAGAACGAGGTGCTCGGCTTGAAGTCTCTGGGACAGGTGGAGAAACACTCCAGTGGTACGTGGTCGTTCTCCATAACGGCAGGTCACTTCAGTGAGAAAACGATGAAAAAGATTCGTAAGGAGGCAGCCAAGCGTGGTGGTTGTATCGTGCTGTTGCTGAGTCAGAGCAGCCAGTCAGGTGGTTTCTTCCAGGATGGTCACGCTTCGATGACAGGTGAAATCTATACCTATTAATCATGATGAGAAATACAGTTCTGTTAGTTTTCTCTATCCTCACGATGCTCGCCTACGGGCAGTCAGGTGAGAAGGTGATGTTGGAGGCAGGAACAATCGTTCCTGTGATTGCCAACCAGGAGATCAACGTGCATCAGCTGAAAAATGGTGATATCATCGACTTGGTTACAGCCCGTGCTGTCGTCGTGAAAGGCGGTAAGATTGCCATCCCGATAAATGCCAGGGTAGAGGCACGTGTGCGGACGACCTTGCGTGACTATGTCCCTCAGGTCAGCCGTCGTGTCATTATCGATATCCAGAAAGTTGTTCTTGAGAATGGTAAGGTGATTCCTCTGACCGATGGTGTTATCAGCTTTACCCCTCGTACTGTGAAACCAGAACGTGAGCTCGTTCCCTTGAGAGTGGTTTCCCCCAAAAAGGCATTTATCCCCACGGACTACGAGATGCAACCCAAGGTAGAGGTAACCCAGACACTGGAGTAATCACCCCTCCATCTTGATACCCTGTATATATCCTACCACACCGGCAATGATCAACAGGAGTCCTGTCAGCAGGAAGGTGTTGGTGGTGTGGTGCAACAGGTAACTGATCAGCAGCAGAATCGCTCCTGCTACGATGAGTGCTATTCCTATCCAAGAGACGTATTTCTTCATCATGCCTTCTTTTGAGTACAAAGATACGAACTTTATATGTATCTCCCATACTTTTTCCTCAATTATTGATTAGGTACAAGATTTTTTATTTACTTTTGCAAATAATATAGAAACTCTATGAAGTTTCTATTTCATATTGTTGGTGACTATATCTTTGGAAAGGAATGCTTTCTATCACTTACTCCGATGCCTGTTATGGGGGTAAAGGAATGCCTTCCATGGGGGTATAGGAGGCATTGGAACGAAGTGTGGGAGGCATTGGCGCAAGTGATAGAAGGCATTCCCGTGTTTTCGCCATGTAATTTTAAAGTTGACAGTTATGATAAATGACAGTTAAAAACTACTCCCCTATTCCCCTCATGTGGCTCAAACCACGATATACAAAGCGCGTAAGCCACGGGAGTGGTTTGGCAACTACTCCCGTACTAGTCCCTTTTTATAATTACTCAGGTTTGTCTGCATGAAACATAGTTTTTCAGAAATTTGTAGTATCTTTGTCGTCGAACAACGTCAAGAACGTGACGACAGAGAATGAAACCATACTTACGCAAGACATGATTACCGCTTTGTCGTCAGGAACTATCATCTGGGGCGGTGGCGTCACGATTACCAAGATAGAGATCGTCGAGGGTGATGGTGACGTGAACGTGACGGACATTGTGGGAATGGTGAATATCATCATGAAAGGCGGTTCGTAGAATGTGCGTGACCATCCACACTTTTGATAGTCATCTATTACGTTGACGTACTGCTTCGAAAAGTAGGATTGCCGCAGAAACGCTGACATTCAGGGAGTCTAGTCTACCCAGCATCGGAATACGGATATGGGCCGTAGCAGCCTTGCGCCACTGGTCTGTCAGTCCTGTCGCTTCCGTACCCATCACGATGGCAGTACCCTTACGCATGTCGGTATCATAATAGAGGTCGGAGTCCTGCAGTTGGGCGGTTAATATCTGAATATTCCGCTCTTGCAGGAAACGAATACACTCATCGGAAGAACATGCCACTGTCGGAACGGTGAAGATGGCCCCGATACTGCTTCGTATCAGATTGGGGTTATAGAGGTCTGTCAAAGGGTCGCAGACAATCACGGCATCCGCCCTTGCCGCATCTGCGGAACGAAGGACAGCCCCTAAGTTACCTGGTTTCTCTACCCTTTCCAATATCATCAGTAACGGATGCTCTGGCAGGATCAGATCTTTCAATGATTGTGTTTGGACACGGATAATTGCCACAACACCTTCTGTCGTTCCCCGATAGGCAATTTTCTCGTAAATGGCAGGAGTAACGATAATGGCATCTTGAGGTAAAGCATCCTCGTATAACTCGGGACAAACATAGTATGACACCACCTCATAACCTGCTTCTATACAATGTTGCAGTTCACGCTTCCCCTCTATCACAAACACACCCTGCTTGCGTCGTTCCGCTGATTTCTGCTGTAATAACAATAATTGCTTGATCCGCGGATTCTGTGTACTCGATATAATTGTTTCCATTATTTCCCCTTTTTCTGCAAAGATAGTGTAAATCGAGTGAAATACCAAAGAAAATTTGGCTTTTTGCTCACTTATTTGTACCTTTGCACCCTAATTATAATATAATAAGGTATAAGGAAGATATGATAACAGTAACGAATCTTGCGATTCAATTTGGAAAGAAGACACTTTATAAGGACGTTAACCTGAAGTTTACCAGTGGAAATATTTATGGTATCATCGGTGCCAACGGTGCCGGTAAGTCTACCCTACTCCGTGCTATCAGCGGTGAGCTGGAGCCCAACAAGGGATCGGTAGAGATGCTGCCCGGCGAGCGAATGAGTGTGCTCGAACAGGATCACTTCAAATACGACCAATTCTCCGTGATGGACACAGTACTCATGGGACATAAGCCCATGTGGGACAATATGAAGGAG
>JAEEGH010003361.1_pt1 | contig 42168 bp, 30 predicted proteins | sample 9134181 | NCBI WGS metagenome assembly JAEEGH01 (sample SAMN16246544, study PRJNA631951) | gut metagenome | biome: gut microbiome; feature: rumen; material: DP-attached | host: Bos | place: Iran: Karaj | collected 2018-10 | reverse complement strand
CCTTGACATCGTCTTGCAGCTGCTCGTACATGTCGTGCAGACGCTTGTAATATTCAAGGTCGTCGTCCTGGATCTGGGTGTTGAGATGCCAGGTGTAGGACTTGGGGCGTTGCACGCGGATATGGAATCCGTTGTACTCGATGATGCCGGTGAACGTGCGGGGCAGACCGCGCTGGCGGATGAGTTCGCGCACGGCTTGTTCTACTTGCGGGCGCAGAGCGTCGATGGTTGCGTCGTTCTCGTTGGCTGCCGTAATGGCTGCAAACATTTGGTCGATGACCGAAAAATCAATTGTTGTTTTCATAATTGCGAAATTTTTGTGCTCGGTCAGGTATGCGAGTGGCCACTCATTGCACGTGCGAGTCACACTTAACTTCGCGGGTTAAACGCGTTCGGCAAATTGCGCTTCCGGATGTTGCGGGCAACATTAAGCGCACAATTGCCTCCGCTCTCCCCACCACAAACGCTAGGCTGGTTTGTGTCGGGGACCCCTCTTTGGGGAAATCACGGTGCAAAAGTACAGCTTATTTTGTACATATCAAAGGTCATTTTGTGCCTAAAATGTCCCCTTTGTCCCCAAAGTGTCCCTTTTGGCAAAAACGCACAAAAAAAGCGACCCGTGAAGGTCGCTTTAATGACTGAAAGGTTCAGTTTTTATCTATTCCGGTTGATGTTTCTGCCGAGAGAATGGTCATCCACCACCCATCCGAACTCTCGCGTGAGCCGTTGGCAAAGATCGGTTCGGGAGTGGGTATCGCAGTATGTTTTGAAGTCGGGATCGTTGAGTTTGCGTTCCTCTATATACCGCCGCACCTCGGTGTACTTTCCTTCGGCGGGTAAGGGGATGCAGTTGTCCGGCATAGTCGGAGTAGGTTGCGCCACCGGTTTCGGTTCAGTGGCGTATATGTTGCAATTGCTGTTGTCATGGATATCAATGTTCTGCTGGGCGATATAGTTGCCGTTGACATTGATGATTGTTTGGGGTTGTTCGGATTTCATAACTGATATATTGAATGTGTGTGCATGTAGTTTTTCCAGCAGTCCGTCTATTTGAGTGTCTACGGCTTTGCATAATGTGTGGTAGATGTCGTAGATGTCGTCCGCCCATTGGTCGGACAGGGTCGATTTGCATCGTCTGGCTTGGTGGTCAGTGGGCATGAGGTTAAATAGCGCCGTCATCATGATCAGGGTGAGCATAGTCTCGCGTGTATCACCGCATAGTCGCCGGCAGACGAGGTTGATATAGGTCTCACGGTGATCCTCTACCTCGTCGTCGCCAAGCATCAGTCCTGCCACATCCACACCGGTACGCACGATCTGCCTGCACGGCCATCCCGCGCGGCATATTTGCTGCATAGCCAATTGTGTTTCAAGGCTTTGCATAGCGTAGTACAATGTGTCAGACAATGCATTCATCTTGATAGAAAAGGACTGCAAAGGTACAACAAATTTTTGACATTTGCAAGTTTTTTAGAAGAAAAATTTTCACAAAAATCAAACCGGCGAAGAATCAATCAGTTACACATTCGGGCACAAAAAAAGTGCCCCGAGGAGCACTTTTTTACAATTTAACGGTTTAACCGTTTAACTACTTAACAGTTTAACGTACTACAGTACCAACGACGTTATAGGTCTTGCCATCACGGATGATGAGCAGCTGACCGTCGCGGATAACTTTTATCGTTTGTGATTTGCCATTTGCGATTTCGTCAACGCCTGTCGGTGTGGAAACTTCCATGAAGCCGAAACTGTAGAAGTTCAAGCCAGCTGTATAGCTTACGCGTACAGAACCTGCTGTAACAGACACCTCCACATACGGGAACACTTTTATGGTGGTTTCACCCTCGGTAACCTCTATAGCCTGCGCATCCATAACGACAGCATTGTACAACTCTGTTCCACCTTGTTCTATTACGAGCGCACGGTCAGTAGCGTCAGACTTCGAAGAACGAGCAGCAATACGGATTTTACCTGCCGCAGGGATGTTCAGTGTAATAAAGTTCTTATCGGATGAGGACGCGCCACCGGATTTCAGACGTTATTCATACATTTTATAGTCCTCATCGTCACCAAAGCGGCATTTGTTCGCATCAATCGACATCTTGTTACCGGAGTCGGAGATGGTGGCAGAGAATTCTGTTCCCAAGATTCCGAATGTTGCATTCTCGGCAAGGTCAGCAGCAGCGACAGCCTCTGTAAAGATAATCTCAGCGTATTCAGCTGCGGGTTCGGGTTCAGCTGCCTTAAACTCAGCCAAGAAAGCTGCTTCCGCGTACATGTCGAAGGTCAGCGGGTTATCAACGGTGTTGAGATCAACGAATTCACATTCGGCAAAGTCGCAAATAGTCTGACTTGCTTTCCATCCGGTGAACTCATAGCCCTCGTTCGGTGTAGCAAGGAGTGTTACCTCTGCGCCCTCCGGCACGGTGAACGTACCGTTACCATTGTCAACGATGTCGCTGCCGAGCAGGTTGGTAACGGCTACCGATCCCATCGCTGCATCGTTCACATGGAGTTGCAGGGTGTGGGTAGTTACCAGAGAGGGTTCGCTACCGATAAGGCGTAACTCGCAAAGCTGCATTACACCAGCGCCCTGATTTGCAAACACTTCAAAGCGGAAGTATTGGTACGTACCCGACTGATCCACAAAGAACTTGTAGTCTTTGAAACTTTTATTTTTCATAGTGACATCATTGGTCACAGTAGCGATCGTGGTCCATGCGTCACCGGCATCGAGTTTCGCTTTGAGGACCCAGTTTTTCGGGTTACGTCCGTGCTCACTGCCAGTGTCATTACCGGTAGTCAGAATATAACCGGTTAAATTAATGGCTGCACCTGCCTCGAAATCTATCCACCAGCATTTCTCCGACTCACCCGTCGGAACGCTCTTTTTATCATCGTTGGCACACCATTTTGTCCAATCCGAGCTAATATACTTGTTATCTACCAGTTTGGCATGATCTTCATTGTCAAATCCGCCTGAACCTGCCGTTGCCGTGAAGCCTGCGAAAATGTCTCCCTCCGGAACAGGCTTTAAAGCAATCGTAGCCTCGATGGTTACGTCATAAGCAGGCATCGTGAAGCTATATGCACCGGTTTCAGCATTGAAAGATGTGCTAAGTTCTTCCGTCGTATTGTACGTAGCCTTGAACGCCGTGATCTCGTATTCCTCATCCGGAGTAACGGTAATGGTTGCGCCTTCTACAGCAGAAGTTGCACTCAGCTTTACTTTATCGGCATTGGCTGTGCCTGCTTTCAGCGCTACGGTGTAAGTCGGATCGGGCTCTTCACTGTCACCCACAAAGTAGAACACGATGCTTTTCACGTAGTCACCATTGAAATTAGAAGCTTCTTTCAGCAGGTCAACCGTCGAGGCATTGCCCGTCCACGTAACAGAGGTAACGGGTTCTTCCTCACCTGGTTCAAAAGAAAATGACCAACCACTGCCGAGATTTGCCATATCCCATCCGCCGATACCATTGGGGAACATCACAATCTTTGTGAAGTTCTTGCCGAGGGTGTTGCTGAAGGTAAAGCCGCCGGTTTCGTTCGCATTGAAACCGATGCCACTATGGCTTTCATCTCCGAAATCATACCAACTCGCATAAATTTGGTCGGCATTACCACTCAGCGTGACGCCCTCCTTCGAATAGGATTCGCGAGTGGCATAAACATTAAGGTCACTGATGTTGCTGCTGTTCCACGTGACTTTTGCGTTCATCATCCCCACGCTTGCTGCGAGGGCGAGAAGAAATGTAAATAATTTTTTTCTCATGATAAATTGTTTTATGAGCCTTGCGGCTCGGTTAATGAATATGGTTAATTACCGCTTGGGGAAAGAGCTCGTTACGTAGAGGCTAATACAAGAAACCGATGATCCATAACGGGAGTTTGTTTCCGAACGGAAAGTCAATATCGTCCGCCAACACATAGGAGTCCGGCACTCCGGCAATCTGTTTGAAGTCCTTGCTTGATCCGCCAACTTCAAAGGTGTATTTGCCGTCCACTTTGAAATCACCTTTTTTCTTGCCGTATTCGACTTCATGCCCTACGCTGAGTTGGTTAACGGCAAATGTCTCGCGTATTGTGCCTTCCTTAATCGGATGTGTGGATAGCGCATATAGCATATTGGTGTTTTCGATGTATATCTTATCCGGCTTCTGCATCTTCTTGACGTTCAACAGATCGCTATAAATCAGATTCAGCAGTTTGGCATCGTTCAGGAACTTAAGATACGACAACACCGTAGGCCGTTGCAACGCACTCTGCACCGACATCTTCGATATATCTACTCTTGTATGATATATTATACAAATTTAAACATATTTTGTATAGCCTGTTATACAAAATCCGCTGCAAAAATACAAAAATATTTTGAAATATGCAAATAATTTTGTCTAAAACTTCAATATTTTTGTAATTTAGATGAAATAGCCAATAAATTGTGGTTTCCCGAATATGTCAAAGTTCGTTTGCAGATTTCTCCGCTTAGTAACCCGGCGGGAAACCAATCCCGCCGAGCTGAATGATTTAACCGTTTGAGGGTTTGATGTCGTTCAAACAATGTCAAACAATATCAAACTATCTCAAACTATTTCAAACTATCTCAAACTATCTAACCACAGTACCAACGACGTTATAGGTCTTGCCGTCACGGATGATGAGCAGCTGACCGTCGCGGATAACCTTATTTGTCATTTGTGATTTGCCATTTGTGATTTCATCAATAGCGGTGGCTGTGCCCGGATTACCCAACTCAAACTCTATCAGCGATATGCCACAGATATCTCCTACGAAACCAACGGTGTTGGCAGAACCCGACCACTTTTTGTAGTTGCCGTCGTACGACCAGTTAGAATCCGAGAATGTGCCGTATTCATTCAAAATAACAATGCGTTTAAATACTTTGCCTTCAGGAGCCACGAACTGTACTCCGTCTTCATCGGAACTATCAAAGTGTATGCCAAAACCGGAATCCGTATTATAAACGCCGTTATTGACCTTGACCGTAACATCTTTGTAAACCTTCTGGTCGCCGGAAGACATATCCGAGAATGTCTTGAGATCACTTTTCCGCCAGAGCACCCATTCAGAATTGCTTGCCTGTGTCGGAGCTTGGAAAGAAACCGTTGCTTGTCCAAATATCTGACTTGCGTTCTCTGCGGTAATCTCGAAAGTGGATTCTACGCCGAGGGTATAATCTACACCTTCTACAAGCCTATCCCCATTATATTCCCAGAAATCAGCTTCATGACCCATTTCCACGAAGTGATCATAGTCTTGTTGATCATATGGGTTCGTAAATGAATAGCCACCAGGGATATGACCTGTAGCACCGGTCGGGATAGTGACCGCAAAATAATTATCAAGACCGCTGAACCACTTTTTCTCAAACACCGTTGTTGCCGGCATATTGAGGATCATATTCACCGGACTTCCATAATTACGAATAATCTTGTTATCTATGTCTACTATAGCCGGTGCAGTAATGGTAAGGGTGACAGCGCCGTCTTGCTTATAGGAAATACCAGCACCGGAAACTCCGGTAAACATTATAGGAACTACACTATTAATCTCAATTGTCTCTAATTGTGATTTCTCTGTATAACATGCGAACCACATATAGTCAAGACCATATACTTCACAGTCTTCTGCAAAGCGGATGTTCTTAACCGAGGTGCCAAAACCTCCATTCCAGTTAGTAAACGCGCTTCCCGGCAGCGCACCGCTACCACTAATCTCGAGCAAACCGTTGTCATAGAATGTGTATGACATACCGCCTTTTGTTCCGCTTTCTACAATGCTCGGTTCTTGAGCAAAACTCATCCCCACGCTTGCCGTGAGGGCGAGGAAAAATGTAAATAACTTTTTCATGATAAATTGTTTTATGAGCCTACGGCTCGGTTAATGAATATGGTTGATTTGTTTGTCCGATTGTCGTCACATAATTTTGCATTCAAAATTACAAAAAAAATCGCACATACGCAATACGCACCTTCAAAAATTTACGCAAAGTTATAAAAATAGGCTAAATTTTTACGAATTGTTTGATTTTTGCCCCCACTTACTTGGGGCGATGCCGGTCTCACGGATGAAGACTCGCGAGAAAACACCGGCAGACGAGAAGCCACAACGCTCAGCTATATCTTGCACCTTGAGTTCCGGTTGCTCGGTCATGAGGCGCTTGGCTTCGCGGATACGCAGACCGTTGACCCACTGATAGAACGAACAACCGTACTCCGCGTTGATAAATTGGCTCAGATAGGTGCGGTTAAGCGGCAGCACCTGACGCAAGTCGCTGAGCTGGAAATCGGGATTGAGATAAGGCTTCTCCTGTTCGAGCCAGGCTTCGAGCTTGAGAACGGCACTCTTCGAGCTTATTAGATCGCTATCGCTGTGAGAAGTGGGATTTTTTTCAAGACGTTGCCATGGGTCTTTACGGTACAGAATCTGCTCGGTGCTATAAACGAGCATAAGGATAACGAACCACTGCTGCGTAAACCCGCGCGTGTGAGCTTGCGCGAAACATAAATATACATAATTGATACCGATAATCGCCAGCATGATACAGTAGCGTATGATCCACTGCACATCAATATTGTCCAAGGTGGAGAAGTTATCCTCGCACCACCGCCTGTACTCGCGTATATGCGTCAGTACCATTATAAGCAGCGCGTACGGATAGAGCGCAATCACAGGCCACAAGCTGAACGGCACCAGATAATCCAATGCCACCAGAGCCATCATCGGCAACAACTGCCACAGCACAACCTTCCACGTCAGCCATCCCGGACGCAGCGTCTCGGTAGGATAAAGCACCATCACCCAGCCTAAGAGATTGCCGAACAGCAATTCGTACACCGTGATATGCTCCGCTCCTATGTTCATCAACTGCATCGGTGCTATCAGATAACAGACCAGATAAGCCAAGTCGCCCAGACCCCACATCAGCAACGCCCAGCCCCATATACGCCGGATGCGCATATGCTCCGAATGACGGAAGATGAACCACGCACCGACAAAAGCAACCGTGCACGTACATACATTGAACACCGGCGTGAGCACATTGTCATACACGTCATCCGGAATGAACTGCGACAGATAAGTGCTCAGCGCCACGATGGCTACCATCACGACGCCGAAAATGACTTCCGACTTATAATTATACCACAGATTATGTAGTGTGCTGTTCTGCATGGTTGTCCGTTGAATTCTTATCCCCTGCGGGAACGATTATTTTCAATTTCCGCTGCAAAGGTACAAAAAATTTTTGACATTTGCAACAATTAAGGGTACATTTTTCGCAAGCAGGGTGATTTTTTTTGTAGAAACATTTGCAAATGTCAGATTTTTTTTGTAATTTTGCAGGCGATAAGGGTTAAAGGTTAATGGTGAAGGGTTAATGGTGAACGGTTAATGGTTAAGGTGATAACAAATAAGCAAAAAATTCTTCCGATAGCGAGTGCAGTGTTTCTCGTCATAGTTATGACGGTGCAGTTCTTTGTGTCGTATAGTCGTGAGAAAGCCGATCTTATGAAGCATATGGAGTATAAGATGGATGTGGCGCAGAAGGATTTCATTTTCCAGATGTACGACATGCACGAGGCGACGGACGAGATCACGCATTTCTTTCCGGAGTTCAATGACAGCATGGATAAGTTATTTGCCTTGCTGGAGACGGCGCTGTGGAATTATCCTGATCTGTATAGCTGTTATGTAACCTTCCTTCCCGAATGTTCGCCGACCAAGGAGCAGTGGTGTTGTCCGACAGCATTCCGTGTGAATGCAGATTCGGTGATCACGTATGATGCCAAGGGTACGATCCCTTACCCGGAGCGGGATTGGTATAACGGCGCGTTGAAGAACGAAAGGGATGAGGGGTATTGGAGTTTGCCCTATAATGACGGCACGCATGCGGATCCGGTATTAACGTATTCGCAGAAAGTGTATGACAGCGAGGAGCGATTGGTAGGTGTAGCGGGGGCGGATTATACCTTGGCGTGGTTGGGACAGCTGTTGGAGGATGTTCAGCCGTTCGACGATGCCGTTTGTCAGTTGTATAGCGCAGACGGAACATTGATCGTCGGTACTGGTGAAGCGACCGAGTTGCATGACATGATCGTGCTGGAGAAAGTGCTGGCGCCTACGGACATGCGTCTGGTGATCTATATACCGAAATGCCACATTCGCAAAGACATAGCCGGTATCAGCCTGATCACGCTTGCGGTGATGCTGTCCGGTATATTGATTATTGGTCTGCTACTGTATTATATCCGCCGTGAACACGATGCGTTTGTGCGCATGGAGACCACCAATAAGTTGATGGAGAAAGAGATGCAGATTGCCCATGACATTCAGATGGGGATGCTGCCAAAGCAGCAGTCAGCAGTCAGCAGTCAGCAATCAGCGGGTGACGGGGTGCAGTTGGAAGCGGATCTGCTGCCCATGCGCGAGGTGGGAGGCGACCTGTATGATTTTCATCGCGAGAAAGATGTCCTGTGGTTCATCATCGGCGATGTGAGCGGCAAAGGCGTACCTGCGGCGATGTTCATGAGCGCGGCGGTGAACCTGTTCCGGGCAGCGAGAGTACGTGCCAAATCTCCCAAAGAAATCATGGAAGAGATGAATGCCGTGCTGAGTGAGAATAATCCGTCGTTTACGTTCGTTACGGCGTTTGTCGGCTGTTTGCACGTGCCCACCGGACAACTGCTGTACTGTAATGCAGGGCATTGTCAGCCGTTAGTAGTGCAAAATGCAAAATGCAAAATGCAGGTCGAAAGCCTGCCGATTGAGCCGAATATTCCCTTGGGTTACGACGGCAAGTTCCGGTTTACAGAGCAAGGCGCGATGCTCGGTGAAGGCGAGACTTTAGTGCTTTATACCGACGGCATAACCGAGGCACGCAACGCTCAGCGGGAGATGTTGGGGCTGGAGCGCTGGAAGACTATAGTCGAAAGTTGGGAAGGACAAATGCAAAATGCAAAATGCAAAATGATGGCAGAAAGCCTTTTAGGTGAACTGAAGGCGTTTATCGGTTCAGCCGAACAGGCGGACGACATCACACTGATGACCATCACCAAAAATGGTGCAGTAGAACCGTTAACGCTGCGGGTGGAGAATAAGATGGAACATTTGCCAAAACTGCGCACAGCATTGCATAACTACGGACTTTGCGCAGGAATGCCGAAGCGTGAACTGAAAAAGACGGAGATGGCGATAGAGGAAATGGTGGTGAATATCGTCAACTACTCGGGCGCGGATTGGATGGAGATACAAGTGAAAGGTGAAGAATGCAAAATGCAAAGCCAAATGGGTAGCGCATTAGTGGTGACGCTAAGGGATAACGGCGGGATGTTTGACCCGACACAGCAAGCGGAAGTGGATACCGACGCTGTCACAGCCGAGAGGCAGATTGGCGGCTTGGGTATAGCCCTTGTCAGGCAAATAGCCGACGAACTGAGCTATCGCCGAGTGGATGCGATAAACGAATTGACAATAATATTTTCGGATGAGCGGATTAGGGGATGAGGGGATGAGCGCATCCGCTAACCCACTAACCCGCTAACCCACTAATACAATAATATAAAGATATGCAAGTAAACATTCAACCAAACGGACAGGAAACGACCGTTCAACTTATTGGCGAACTGGATACCATCGCCACCACCGAACAGGCTGAAGATCTGCAGCAGGTGATCAATGTTGCCGACAAGTCGCTGGTAATCGATTGCAGCGAGATGGAGTATATCTCCTCTGCCGGACTGCGCTTCTTTATGCAACTCAAGCGTGAGAGCGAAGCCAAAGGCGGCAAGATCCGCATCATCAACCTCAACGAGGATGTCGCCGACATCTTCCGCATGAGCGGGTTTAAGAATATCTTTGAGATTGAATAGACCGCTACGCTGAAAGAATAAAGACCGCAGCCATACATGGCTGCTAAAAGACAAAAGACATAAAAGCCATGAAAAGTCCGTTAAGTCAAGCGCAGGCAGGCGTGTACTATGCCTGCGAGACGTCTGTTTCAGACGAGTATAATTACCAGAACCCCGTACTGTTTACGTTGCCGGAGGATGCCGACCTCGCACGACTGCAACAAGCCGTTCAGGATGCGCTGTGTGCGCACCCGTACCTTGGAAGCCGCGTTGTGATCAATGACGAAGGCGTGCCGGAGATAGAGAGTGAACGGGTTAGTGGATTAGGGGTTAGTGGATTAGGGGTATCTCTGCGAGAGGTTACTGAAGAAGAATGGAAAGCTGTGCAAGAGACGTTCGCCAAGACCATGGATGTGCACGGGGATAAACTCTACCGCGCGGAGATCTACACCGTACACCATACACCATACACCGTACACCATTACCTCTACATCGACCTGCATCACGTGCTGGCGGATGGTTTTTCGCTGACCTTGCTGCTGCGTGATATAGAGCGGCTGTACAACGGCAAGAAACCTGCCGGCGAGATGATGGACGGTGCAGCTATCGCTACAGCCGAAGCCGAGCAACGTGCCGACGAGACGCTGATGAGCGAAGCCAGGCAGTGGTACAGCCAAACCTTCTGCGACGCGGCTGATACGGATTCGCTGCCTATACCCGAAGCAAAAGCTCAGAGTCAAAGACACCCCACTGCGCAAGCTTGTGGGGACCCCGTTCAGTCAAGAGCCGAGAGCCGCTATCAGCACTTTGCGCTGGGATTCGGTAAGGAGGATGTGCAGGCGATAGAGAAACGCTTTGGCGTGAAGGAGAGCGTAATCATGCAGACGGCTTTTGCGCAACTGTTAGCGACCTATAGCGCGGAGGAGAAAGCCTCGTACTGCACGGCGTTCTGGGGACGCAGCGACCGCCGCACATTAGGCTCGATCACGATGATGGTGCATACCCTGCCGGTGTTCCTGCAGACAAAAGCCGACACCCTGATAGCCGACATGTTGCACGCGATGGACGAGCAGCTGCAACTCACGCAACGCTATCAATACTACGCCTACCAGGATGCAGTGCGCGACCTCGGACTGAACAACCAGGTGATGTTCGTATATCAAGGCTCAGTGCTGGCAGACAAACGCGGTCTGCACTTGGGCGAAACCCTTGTGCCGTACACCGACATGCGTAAGCCCACCCCCGGATGGAAACTCTGTGCAGAACTGTTTGAAGTGGGCGGACAATATTCGCTCAAACTCAGTTACAGCACTGCGGACTACAGCGAGGCATTCTTGTCGGAGCTGGCGGAGACCTACACGATGATTGTGCGCTCGATGCTGACGGCGGACAAAGTAAGCGAGATAGAGTACTGCACCGAGAAACAGTTGGAGTGGCTGGATGCGCGTAACCCCGAAGCGCCGCAAGCCGCCGAGGGCAGTCTGGTGGAATTGTTCAGGCAGCATGTAGCCGAGCAGCCGGATGCTATCTGCGTCGTGGCGGGTGACAAACGTCTGACCTACGCCGAGGTGGACAAACTCTCCGACACCCTCGATCCGCAATACACCGAGCGTTGCGGTGAGCATGTGATAGGTTACTCCGTGCCGCGCAACGAACAGATGATTATCGTGCCGCTGGCTATCGCCAAAGCCGGCTTTACTGCGATGCCTTTGGATAGTTCGTATCCGGCAGAGCGCCTGGACTTCATGCGTGCCGATGCCGCACAATACGAGGGTGGGGATGCGTTTATATTGCTCTATACGAGCGGCACAACAGGCACGCCGAAGGGTGTGATGCTCAGCGAGAAGAACATCCTCACGTTCAGCAAGTTCCATACGAAACGTATCGGTCTAACGAGTGAGAGCCGGTTCGCGACGTATGCTGGCTACGGATTTGATGCGTTCATGTGCGACTTCTGGGGATGTATGACCGCCGGCGCAGCGATGTACGTGATCGGTGACGATATACGTTTTGACCTTGATGCCATTCACGAATATATCCTGCGCGAGCAGATCACGCATATCTTTATGACCACGCAGGTGGCAACGCAACTCGTGCAGAACTTCCCCGATATCCCGTGCTTGCAGCATCTGGGCACAGGTGGTGAGAAGTTGATGTCGCTTGATCCGCCGACCTATAAGTTGCAGAACGCATACGGCCCCACGGAGACAACGGTGTATGTATGCTGCTACTATGTGAACCAAAACGAACCGAATATACCTATCGGTAGCGCCAATGATACGGCGCAACTGTTCATCGTCAACAAGTACGGTAAACGCGTGCCGTGGGGTGCAGCAGGCGAACTGCTCATCAGTGGCCCTCAGGTAGGTTTGGGCTACCTCAACCAACCGCAGAAGACCGCGGAAGCGTTCGTACAGTGGGACGGAAAGCGCGTGTATCGCACGGGCGATATAGTTCGCTATCGCTTCGACGGCGAGATAGAGTTCGTGGGACGAAAAGACGGACAGGTGAAGATTCGCGGCTTCCGCATCGAGCTGAAGGAAGTGGAAGCAGTTATCCGTCAGTTTGAGGGCATCAAAGATGCGACAGTGCAGGCGTTTGACTACCCGAGTGGCGGAAAGTTTATTGCGGCATATGTAGTCAGCGATCAAAAGATTGACATCCAGGCACTCAATGCGTTCATTATGGATCAAAAACCGCCGTATATGGTGCCCGCCGTGACGATGCAGATCGATGCAATCCCGCTCAACCAGAACCAGAAAGTCAACAAACGTGCGCTGCCCGAACCCAAAGCCCAGACGGACGAGGTCGCCAAAGAAGCCGCGCCGATGAACGTGCTCGAAGAGCAGTTGGCGGACATCGTGGCAGGTATCGTGAACAACCGCGATTTCGGTATCACAACCGACCTCAGATATGTAGGACTCAGTTCGATCTCTGCCATCAAACTGGCTACGCAGGTGTATAAACGCTTTGGCGTACAACTCGATGCCAAACTGCTCATCAAGGGTGCGAATATCCAGACGATCGAGAATGAGATACTCGCCAAATGGCTCAATGGCGGATTAGTGGATGAACGGATGAGCGGATTAGCGGAAACACCTAATCCCCTAACCCCTAACCCCCTAACCCAAAGTTTCCCTCTCAGTCACGCGCAGACCGGTGTGTATTTCGAGTGCATGAAGAACCCGACATCCACGCTGTACAATATACCTATGCGTGCGCGCCTGCCACGCGAGATCAGCGATGAGCAGCTGCGTGCAGCAGTCCTGCAGGTGGCTGGTAACCACCCCGAATTGTTTGTGCACTTCCGCACGAACGATACAGGCGTGGAGCAGGTTGTGGATAGAAGTCAAGAACTGAAAGTCGAGAACCGAGAGTTGAAAGAAAGCGAACTCGATGCGTTCCGCGCTGAGTTCGTTCGACCGTTCAACCTGAGCAAAGACCTGTTGTGCCGGTTCAGCATCGTGCGTACGGAGCAGGCGCTGTACTTGTACTGCGACGTGCATCACCTGGTTTGCGACGGTGCGTCGTACGACGTGTTCTTTGGTGAACTGTGTGCCCTGCTTAACGGCGAGACGATCGACCGTGAGATGTGCTCGTACGCGCAGTTTGTGGCAGACGAACAAGCCGCAGTGACAGGCGAGGAGTATGCAGCCGCCAAGGAGTTCTTCCACTCGCAACTCGCAGAGGTGGAGGGCGTGACGGAGATTGCCGCAGACCTGACGAACCCCAAGGACGGCGAGATAGGGCAGGTATATGCACCGATTGATCTGCCTGCTGCAGAGCACTTGGCACAAGGCGCAGAAGTTACTCCGGCAGGCGTGATGCTGGCAGCAGTGTTCTATACCTTGGCGCGTTTCGCCAATGCCGATGAGTTGTGCATCACGACGATCTCCAACGGACGCAGTAACCTGAAGATGGCGAACACCATGGGTATGATGGTCAATACGCTCGCGCTGAGCACGAAGATCACCGACCAGACTGTGCAGGATTTTATTCGTGAGACAGGCGCGAAGTTCGAGCAGACCCTCGCGCACGAGAACTATCCGTTTGCGCAAATCGCTGCGGACTATGACCTGACGGCGGAGATCATGTTCGCCTATCAACTCGGCGTGCTCAGCGAGTACAAGGTCGGCGGTCAGACGGTTGAGACCGAGAACATGGAACTCAACGTGCCGAAGTTCAAGATAGCGTTCTATATCGTGGAAGTGGACGGCAAACCGAGCGTAGCGATAGAGTACGATAACGGTCGTTACAGCCGCGAACTGATGCAATCGCTCGCGCAGTCTGTGGGCAACGCTATACGAGGATTTGCAGCGGACGAAAAAGCTGCACTAAGGAAGGTTTCGCTGATGGACGAAAATCAGGCGAAACTATTGGATAGTTTCAACGAAACGACCGTTGACTACGACAACACGCAGACTATCCTGTCGCTGTTCAAAGCACAAGCGCAGAAGACTCCTGACGTGCTGGCACTTGTCTATCGTGACAAGCGCTTCACGTACCGTGAGGTGGATGAACTCTCCGACCGCATTGCTGCAGGAATCGTAAATCGTAAATCGTTCAATCGTCAATCAGGTGTGATTGCCATCAAGGTCGAGCGTAGCGAGTGGATGGTATTGGGCGCATTGGCAGTACTGAAAACCGGCTGCGCGTACCTGCCGCTCGACCCGAGTTATCCCGAAGAGCGACTGAGCTACATGCAGCAAGATGCCAATAGCTGTATGATGCTGACGGAGGCTGAATTTGAGGAACTGTCGCAATCTCCAATCTCCAATCTCCAATCTCCAATTACAAATCCCTCGGATTTGTTCATCCTCCTCTACACCTCCGGTTCGACCGGCGTGCCGAAAGGTGTGATGCTGGAGCACGGCAACCTGGTGGCATTCTGCCATTGGTACAAGCGGTACTACGACCTGCACGAAGGCGACAAGGTAGCGGCGTATGCTTCGTTCGGATTTGATGCGTGCATGATGGATCTGTATCCCGCATTGACCTCCGGTGCAGCGGTGTATATCGTTCCCGAAGACTTGCGATTGAACTTGCCGGAACTGGGTAGATATTTCGACAGCGAGGGTGTCACCCACGCGTTTATGACCACGCAGATCGGTTACCAGTTCGCAACGAATGTGGAGTGCCATTCGCTCAAGCACTTGTCGGTAGGCGGTGAGGCACTTTCTGCCTTGAATCCGCCGACGGGATACAAGATGCACAACGGTTACGGTCCCACGGAGTGTACGATCTTTACAACGACCTATCTGGTGCGTGAATACGAACAGCACATACCTATCGGCAAACCGCTGGATAACCTCAGATTGTTCATCATGGATACCAACGGTCAGCGTCTGCCATTAGGTGCAACGGGTGAGTTGTGGGTAAGTGGTCCGCAAGTCAGTCGCGGGTATCTGAATATGCCCGAGAAAACCGCTGATACCTTCGTAACGTGGGACGGAAAGCGTTGTTATCGTACGGGCGACATCGTGCGCTATCTGCCGGACGGAAATATCCAATTCGTTGGTCGTCGTGACGGACAGGTGAAGATCCGCGGATTCCGCATCGAGCTGAAAGAGGTGGAAGCAGTTATTCGTCAGTTTGAGGGCATCAAGGATGCTACGGTACAAGCGTTTGACTATCCGAACGGTGGCAAGTATATTGCTGCGTATATAGTGAGCGACAAACCGGTTGATGTGCAAGCACTGAATGCTTTCATCCGCGAGCGCAAACCGCCTTATATGGTTCCGGCTGCCACGATGCAGATTGATGCTATTCCGCTCAACCAGAACCAGAAAGTCAACAAACGCGCACTGCCTGCGCCGAAGATTCAGGCGGATGATCATGACTATGTAGCCCCTGCCAACGATACAGAGAAGCTCTTTGCCGACATCTTTGCCGGTGTGCTCCTCTTGGATAAGGTCGGTGCAACAGACAACTTCTTCGAGTTAGGCGGTACATCGCTGATGGTTACGCGCGTGATCATCGAAGCCGACAAAGCCGGCAAGCATATTGCTTATGCCGACCTGTTTGCGCACCCCACGCCGCGTGACTTAGCGCAGCTCGTAGCGGGCAGTGCAAGCGCAGAACAGACTCCTGCTGTGGATCATGAGGTAACGGAGTTTGACTACAGTGCTATCAATCAACTGCTGCAAGCGAACAACTTGGAGACGTTCAAGCAAGGCGAGCGGCAGAAGTTGGGCAATGTGCTGCTAACCGGTGCGACGGGTTATCTTGGTATTCATGTGCTCAAGGAACTCATCGATTCCGATGCCGAGACGATCACCTGTCTTGTGCGCGGTAAGAGTCAGGCGGATGCTGAGCGCCGTGTGCGTAACCTGCTGTTCTACTATTTCAGCCGACGCTTCGATGAGTTGTTTGGTAAACGCATCTTCGTCGTACAAGGCGATGTGACGAGCGATTTTAGCGATCAGTTGTCAGCCGTCAGCATTCAGACGGTGTTTAACTGCGCAGCGAACGTCAAGCACTTCTCCAAGGGCACAGATATCGAGGATGTGAACATCGGCGGTGCGCAGCGTTGTGTGGACTTCTGCTTGGCTACAGGCGCGGCACTCGTGCATGTGTCAACGACCTCTACCGGCGGTGTATGGGTTGGTAGCGATGCTCCGGCTCCGGTGCTTACTGAGCAGAATATGTTCTTCGGGCAGTATCTGGGCAATCAGTATATGCACTCGAAGTTCCTTGCCGACAGACTGATACTGGATGCCGTGGCAACCAAAGGTCTGCGGGCAAAGATCATGCGTGTGGGTAACCTTGCGGCACGTAGTTACGATGGTGAGTTCCAAGTGAACTTCTCGACGAACAGCTATATGGGACGTATCAAGATATTTAATATGCTTGGTTGCTGTCCGTACGAGCAATACGACCAGCCTACGGAGTTCTCGCCTATCAACGAAACGGCCCGTGCTATTGTGCTGCTGGCGACCACGCCGAAGGAGTGCACGGTCTTCCAGCCGTATAATACGCATACACGCTTGCTCGGCAATGTGCTGCAGGTACTTGATAAGGTGGGTACAAAGATGCAATTTGTTGAGCCGGAGGTATTCGGCTATGCGATGCAGCAGGCTGCACAAGATCCGCAGAAAGCGTCGTTGCTCACTACGATGGTAGCCTACCAGAACATCGCCCACGGACAGCCCACGCAGATTGTCGATCGCAACAACGCCTATACATCGCAAGTGCTGCTGCGGCTTGGATTCCGCTGGACGGAGCCGGACAACGAGTATATCGGCCGTATGCTGACCGCGATCTCGCAGTTGGGATTCTTTGATATCTAAATCAAGAAATGAAAAAAAGTTTTTGGGTCAAAATGCTTTCCTGTTACGGTTTGCATTTTGACCCAAAAATTGTATTCGAACGCACCTATATGAGGTCGATTATTCGAACGCACCCATTTGTAACATGGCGACTTCGCGCTCTGTGAGGAAACGGTAACGTCCACGGGGAACGTTGCGTTTGGTCAGACCGGCGAAACTTACGCGGTCAAGAGTAACGACCTTGTAGCCGACTTTCTCAAAGATACGGCGCACGACGCGGTTCTGACCGGAGTGGATCTCCAGGCCGATGTGGCGACGATCCTTGTCGGTGAACTCCAGAGCGTCGGGGATGATCACTTCGTCGTCGAGCGTTATGCCGTGGCGGATGGTTTCCTCATCCTCGCCTTCGAGGTCGCGGTCAAGAACTACGGAGTAGATCTTCTTCTTGCCGAACTTCGGATGTGTGAGCTTGGCAGCCAGATCGCCGTCGTTGGTGAGCAGCAGCACACCGGTCGTATTGCGGTCAAGGCGACCAACGGGGTAGATGCGCTCCGAGCAAGCGTTCTTGACTATATCCATCACCGTGCGGCGCTCCTCTGGATCGTCGGTTGTGGTGACGCAGTTCTTGGGCTTGTTCAGCAGTATATATACTTTCCGCTCGCGCTTAACCGGCTGATGATGGAACATCACTTTGTCGGTTGGCAGTACTTTGGCGCCGAGACTGTCAACGACCTCGCCGTTGACTGTTACCACGCCTGCCTGAATGAAGTCGTCGGCTTCACGACGGCTGCAGAATCCGGCATTGGCAAGGTATTTGTTCAGACGTATTGGCTTTGTGGGGTCTTCATAACGCTCGTGGTACTCAATCTGCTTGCGCTGCGAATAGACGCTGCTGTGGTGCTTGGGTTGAGCGGGGCGGTTGTTGTTTCTCTGTTGTTGCACTCTTCCGCCTGTAGGGCGCTGACCACCTTGTGGACGCTGAGCGCCGAAGGTAGGACGTTGCAAGCGTGCGCCATCGGGCGATACGCGGGTGTAGTGTTGTTCACCTGCGGCATTGTAACCGTCAGATGACGAACGGTTATAAACGGTGTTACCGCTACGCACAATGCGCGTACGCTGACGCGGTGCACGTGTGTTTGACTGATTCTGATGGGCATACTCGCCGGGATTCGCATCCGGACGGAACGCCGGTCTGTAATTGTTAGACCTGTTGTTGTCGTACATAATGGTTGCAATTATTGTTAAAATGGTTCACTTTGTGAACGTTAAGTAGTTAAGATGGTTTTTCTATCGAAAAACGTTAAGTTAATAGTAACTAATCAATTTAACGTTTTGATTTCAATCAAAACCATTTTAACCCTTTAACTCTTTAACGTTAAACGTCTTGTTTAACCTTAGATGGTTCAGGTGTAATGGTTGTTTTGGTGCAAAGCGCGGACTCTATCAATAATCACTTATTAGTAGAGTCCGTTTTGTTTGCATCAATCTTTGTGTTTCGCCAATGAGTTAAGCTTCTGCTGCTTGCTCAACAGCCAACTTGCCACGGTAGTAGCCACAGCTCGGGCATACAGTGTGGTAGATGTAGTGTGCGCCGCAGTTCGGGCAGATTGCCAATGCGGGCAACTTAGCTACGTCATGAGTACGACGCTTGGCTTGGCGAGTGTGTGATTGTCTTCGTTTTGGATGTGCCATAATTATTTACAATTTAATCAATTTACAATTTTTTGTTTTATATCTAATCATTCGGGTTCCACGGTGCTACAAAGGTGCGTTTGGAGAAGTTGCTGCATGTCTTGCATGCATGCACCCTTTGGGTGACTGTGCACCAGCGGAAGATTGATTGTTATCATTTCGTAAGCCAGCCAATTCAGATCCAGCGTATCGGTCTGTTCATCCTCTTCATCCGGCAGTATATCGTCCTCTACATCTACGGCGTAGGTCATCTGACCAAGGCAACGGTCGCAAATGAGTTGCACCTCACCTTGCGCCTTCAGATGTAAGCTGTAGTCGCTTTCGCGCAGTGTAAGATCCGCCTCAACTGCCACATCTCCGCCCATGATCTCGCTCTTCTCCTGCCCTTGGAAATACTCGCTGCTTAAGCGAAACGAGTAGTGGTGCTTGCCTTGCGGCAACTCATTGAGCAATAGGGTCATATTCGTTGTTGGTTGTGGCATATATCCGCATGGCTGATCGGGTGTCGAGCCTCTCGACCGCAAAAAGCGCGGCAAAATTACAAAAATATTTTTGTATTTGCAAATATTCCTCAGAAAAAATGCACAACGGCTGTCACTTTTTGCAAAATGTCAGCCGTTGTTGTCATTTGGGTGATATTACGACAGATCGTAGCCGTAGTGTCGGAGTCGCGATGTGCTACTTCTCCAATCTTTATCGACTTTGACAAACAGTTCGAGGAACACTGGTTTGTCGAAGAATGCCTCGATATCTTTGCGTGCGAGCGTGCCGACCTTCTTGAGTGCTGCCCCCTTATGCCCGATGATGATGCCTTTCTGGCTCTCACGCTCCACATAAATGGTTGCACCGATGCGCAAGGTCTTCTCGTCTTTGAACGTATCGACCTCAACCTCTGTGGAGTAGGGTATCTCCTTGTCGTAGCAGAGCAGAATCTTCTCGCGGATAATCTCGTTGACGAAGAATCGCGAAGATTTGTCCGTCAGTTGGTCTTTGGGGAAGAACGGCGGGCATTCAGGCAGCGCATCCTTGATGGCTGAGAAAAGTTGGTCGATACCGAACTTCTCCTTTGCCGAGATAGGGTAGATAGCCGCATCGGGAAGTTCCTTCTGCCAGTAAGCAACAAGGTTGTCGAGCGTCTCCGGCGTCGTCAGGTCGATCTTGTTGATAACCAGAAAAACCTTCGTCTTCTGACTGCCGACAGCTGATTGCTGATTGCTGACAGCTGACATCTTTTTCACTTTCTGCAGGAACTCGGCATTCTTGTCGGGTGTGTCCTGTACGTCGGTTACGTAGAGCAGCACATCGGCATCAACCAGTGCTCCCTGACTGAACTCCAACATCTGCTCTTGCAGTTTGTAGTTCGGCTTGAGCACTCCCGGGGTGTCGGAATATACGATCTGAAAATCCTCGCCGTTGACGATGCCCATGATGCGATGTCTTGTGGTTTGCGCCTTCGATGTGATGATCGAAAGGCGCTCACCTACAAGAGCATTCATCAGCGTGGACTTGCCCACGTTGGGGTTACCTACTATATTTACAAATCCTGAACGGTGCATATTATTCGCTGAACAGTTTGCCTGAGCTGAGTTTGTTGACCTTGCCGAAGCGTGCTTTCAGCACTTTCTGGTCAATCTGCTTCGGATCACCCATTACGAGGATCTTTCGCGGCTGACCTTGAATATGTGTGTTGTAGAAGTTCACGATGTCATCGAACTTGAGCTTCTGCACTTGGCGGATCTGAATGGTAGCCGGGTCGATCTGATAGCCCAGACGCATCCAGTCGGTCATCTTCTGGCTCTTGGTGCGGAACGTCGGGTGGTTGCTCAGCATTGACTGACGCAGGATCGTGCGGATGTTCTCTATTCCCTCGCCGTTCTGCGGCATCGAGTCGAGCAGCGACATATAAACGTCGAGTGCATCCAGCACCTTGTCAGACTGCGTGCCGACATAACCGATGAAGCGCGTGTTACGACCTTGCAGTTGCGGCTTGATGAATGCGCCGTAGGCTGTATAAGCCATCGATCGTTTCTCGCGGATCTCGTTCATAACCAAGCCTGAGAATCCACCGCCGAAGTACTCGTTGAACGCCTCGTATTGTACCGACTCGTTAACATCGAACGGTGTGCCTTCGATGAAGATGTATATCTTAGCCTGTTGCATCGTAGCGTCCGGCAGGAAGTACAGTTCTGTCTTGTCGAACGCCGTACGCGGACGCTCAATCGGCGAGGTCGAAGGAACAGCCTTCTGCGATGCAGGGATATGTGCGTACAGGATCGTCTTTACCGAATCAGCAGGCATATTGCCGGCGTAGTGGATCTCCAGTTCGAAATCCAACGCGCGGTGCCACTCAGCCTCGAGTTGACTTACTTCGAGTTGCAGTACATCCTCCAGCGGAGTACGTTTGATATACGACGAGTTATCGCCATAGAGCACGTAGTCGTGAGCAGCATCGGCTACGATGTCGGTGTTCTTGCGCTCAACCTGACGGCTGGAATATACCTGACCTTTGATGCTGTTGATAGCCGCATTGTTCTCCGAAGCGAAGTTCGGGAAGAGCATGTGCAGTTGTACGAGCGTAACAATCTCTTCCATGTTCTTCTCTGCACCCTCGATATCCACAATCACGTAGTTGTCGTTAGCGCTGTAGGTGCATTTGCCGCCCAGACGAGCCAGCTTGGCGCGGAACTCACCGGCACTCATGCCCGGTGCACCTTTCGTACCTGCCTGGTTCATCATCTGCGTAGCGTACTCCAGCAGCGGCATGTTGTACGTACCCACACCGTACTTGAGACGGATGGTGAAGATGTCGTTCTTCGGGTTCGGGGTAACGAATACATATACGTTGTCGGCAAAACGGTCTTTGTCGATGTTCGTCAGGTCAACAAACCGCGGAATCAATTTGCCGGCAGGGATAGAAGCGAAGTTCTGATAGTACTCCGACTGACCTGCGCCCGGCTCCAAGTGTTTGATCTTGGGTTTAGCCAGTTTGTCTTTCTTGGGATTACCCTCGTCGATGACGAATGTTTTGTGTGCTGCCGAGAAATATTTCTTGGCAACCTGCATCACCTGGTCTTTGGTCAGTTTGCTCAGTTCGTCTTTCTCGGCGAACATCTTCTCAAACGGCACTTGATATACAAATCCTCCCAGCAAGTTGTAAGCCTTGAGCATCGGATACTCCATCATCCGGTCATATTCCTGCATGCTGTGCATACGTACCGCCTCAAACAGCTCGTCGGAGATTTCACCCTTCATCAGTTTGTCGATAGCCGACATGAGCAGGCTCTCTGTTTCTTTGAGCGAGTGGTAGGTTTGGCTCTCCATATCCATGTAGGGGACAGCCAGCACTTCCAAACGTCCGAGTTCGCGGGCAGCGTTGCTAAACGCAGCTGCGTACATCAGTTTGTTGTTCAGGATCATATCGTCCAGCAGACCGATACCCATGTCGTTGGAGAGCAAGTTGCAGGCAAACTCCAGTGCTAACTCGTCGTCAGCACCGACCTTTACGCCGTTGTAAGCAACGCACACCTCTGGATAGTAACCCAGTTTGGCGCTGAATCGCTCGTCCTTCGAGAAATCCGTCGGGGTGAACGACTTACGCTCGGGCAGCGGCTTGCTTTGCATCTTGCCGAAGGTCTTTTCTATCAGCGGCTTGACTTCCTCTGCATTGAAATTGCCGACAAGGATCAATGCCATATTGTTCGGCACGTACCATGTGTTAAAGAAGTCAATCAACTGACGAAGTTTGGGGTTCTTGAGGTCTTCGGGATAGCCGATGATTTCGCGTGCGTACGCGCTGCCTTTGTACAGTTGTTCGTTGATGAAGCGCTGTACGTGTTGGCTGTTGTCGTCGGAGTACATATTGTACTCCTCAAACACGTTCTCCAACTCTGCCTGGAACGAACGGAACACAGGGTTCGTCAGACGGTCGGCATAGAGGTTGAGCCAACGCTCCATCTGATAAGCCGGAAAACGGTTGTGGAAGAACGTCATGTCGTAGCTCGTAGCTGCATTCAGATCCTCGCCGCCGATAGACTGCACGAGGTTCGAGAACTCGTCGGTAGCACTGTACTTGGCTGCCTCAAGGCTCTGCTCGTTGATCTTCAACTGGATAGCCTCGCGCGCCTTGGCGTCGGTCGTCATGGCGAGGGTATCGTACAGAGCGATGATGTGCTCGTAGTGCGGTTGCTCTTTCTCCCAGTTGAGCGCGCCAATGCGGTCGGTGCCCTTGAATAGCATGTGCTCCAAGTAGTGCGCCAAACCGGTGGCTGTTTCCGGCTCGTCAATCGAACCGGCACGGGTAACCGTTGCGCCGAATACGTCCGGCTGATCATGATCTTCCCACAATAGAACGGTCAGACCGTTGTCCAATTTGTACTGCGAAAATCCTTCGGGCAACTGCGCGAAGATAAACACTGTGCTGCAAATTAGCAGCAGCATGCTAAGAAATAGTTTTTTCATTTGTTATTTGTTATTTAGCTTTTTAACTTTCAACTCTCAACTACCATTCCAGCAGCACTTTCCCGCATTGTCCGCTGACCATGACATCAAAGCCTTTCTGGAAGTCGTCGAACTTGAAGCGATGTGTGATGACCGGCGACAGATCCAAGCCGCCGAGCAGCATCTGCTCCATCTGATACCATGTTTCCCACATCCTGCGACCTGTGATGCCTTTGATCGTCAGGGCGTTGAAGATCACGTCGCTCCAGTTAACCTGCGTGTCTTTGGGCAGGATGCCTAATTGGGCGATGTTCGCACCCTTGTACATATGCGCAATCATATCGTTGAAGGCAGCCGGTGCGCCGGACATCTCGAGTCCTACGTCAAAGCCGCGGATACCGAGTTGTTTCATTGCCTGTTCGACTGTCTCGCCCTTGCTGCCATCCACGGTGATCGTTGCACCCATCTTCTTGGCTATATCCAACCGTAACGGGTTGATATCCGTCACCACGATGTTTTTCGCTCCGGCGTAACGGCATATACCTGCCGCCATCGTGCCGATCAGTCCTGCACCGGTAATGAGCACATCCTCGCCCAGTAGCGGGAAAGCCAATGCGGTGTGCGTGGCGTTTCCGAACGGATCCATGATCGCCGCAAAATCGTCGGGTATCTCAGGACGGAGTTTGACGATATTGCTTTCGGGTATCGTGACGAATTCCGCAAACGCACCATCCTTGCCGAATATGCCGACGGAAAGCGAATGCTCGCACACGTGCCCCATGCCTCGACGGCAGTTGCGGCATTGCCCGCACACGATATGTCCTTCGGCAGTCACACGCTCGCCGATCTTGACGTTCCTCACACCCGAACCAGTGTAAGCCACCTCGCCCACAAACTCATGCCCCATGATATAGGGTGGTTTGCAATGCGTTTGGCTCCATTCGTCCCACTTGTACATGTGCAGGTCTGTACCGCATATAGCGGCTTTCTTGACCTTGATCAGTACGTCGTTGACGCCGACCTCCGGTATAGGCACTTCCTCCATCCATATGCCCGGCTTGGCGTATCTCTTTACCAGTGCTTTCATATAGTATTTTTGTTATTTGGTCTTTAATTGTCTTTAATAGATGACTGAAAAAGTAGTTATCGTAATAGTTTTTAATTGTCTTTAATTGTTGACCTAAAACTAAACTCGCAACCACAGTATTGCTGGTTATAAAAGTTATATTCCTTCAGTAACGCATTCCGCCTGTCTTGCAGCCCGTCTTTCCGCCAGTTCTGCGCCCAGAAATAGACCGCTTTGCTGTGAGACCGCTCTGCTGTGAGACCGGCTTCGCCTGTTAGACCGCTTCGCTGTGAGACGGTTTCAGCAGCGCGCAGTCCTGCGGCATTCACTTGCTCCAGGTTCTTCCATCGCGACGAGGCGAGGGTAGTGGCAAACCAACCGATACCCAGTTCCTGTGCTTTGCGTGCCGTAGCCAGCAACCGGTGGTAGAAACACGCCTCACACCGTTTGCCGCGTTCGGGCTCATTCTCTAATCCACAAATATCGTGCCGCCACAATTGATGCTGTTCGTTGTAACTGCTTTCGGCTCTCGGCTCTTGGCTCTCGGCTCTTCGGTCATCGTCAATCCATCGGATACCAAGACTCTCGGCGTGACGTTGGCTTTCCTGCTTGCGAATCTCGTACTCCTCTTGGGGGTAGATGTTCGGGTTGAAGTAGTAGATGACCGGCTCTATCTCATGCATCATCAGCCACTCGACAATCGCCGACGAGCATGGTGCACAGCATGCATGCAGTAGCACCCTGTTCAGCCCTTCCGGCACAATGATATGTGAGGTCTGTTTCATTTACTTCTGGTTAAAATGGTCGCTACGCGACGTTAAACAGTTATGATGGTTTTTCTTCGAAAAACGTTAAGAAATCAGTCATGCTTACTATATGTAATTTAATTAACGTTTTGATGTCAATCAAAACCATTTTAACTCTTTAACGTTTCGAGCCATCGAAACCATTTTAACAGACAACCATCAGGTTGTCTTGTAATTGCTCCACGCTGCTGGCGCCGACGAGCACGGATGTTACGCCTTGTTGCTCCAGTATCCAACCCAAGGCACGTTGGGCGGTTGAGATCTTCCGCTCGGCGGCTTCCACACGCACTGCTGCAACCTTCGCGCGTACCTCGTCGGTCAGCTGCTCGGCACGCAGGAACTTACCCTTTGCCATGCGCGAGTCGGCAGGTATACCGTTGATGTAGCGGTCAGTCAGCAGACCTTGTGCCAGCGGCGAGAACGCAATGAATCCCACACCTTTCTCGCGGCAGAAACTGAGCAATCCGCTGTCTATATGCTCGGTATAAAGACGGTTGAGTTTGCCTTGGTAGATCAGCAGTGGCACGTCGTGCTCAGCCAGATACTCGTAGCCCTTGCGCAGTTGCTCCAGTGGCCAGTTGGATATACCTATATATAACGCTTTCCCCGCGCGTACGATATCCACGAGCGCTTGCAGCGTCTCTTCAACCGGCGTGTTGGGGTCGTAACGGTGACTATAGAACAGATCGACGTAGTCCAGATGCATGCGTCGTAGGCTTTGGTCGAGACTCGCCATCAGGTACTTACGCGAACCGCCATTGCCGTAAGGTCCTTGCCACATGTCGTAACCGGCTTTGGTGGAGATGAACAGCTCGTCTCTGTACGGACGAAAACTGTCATCAATCAACCTGCCCATCGTTTCCTCTGCGCTGCCGTAACAAGGTCCATAGTTGTTCGCCAGATCGAAGTGCGTGATGCCGTGATCGAAGGCATAGTGCGTGATAGCACGACTGCGCTCGTAGGGATCAACGCTGCCGAAGTTATGCCACATGCCGAGACTGAGCTTGGGCAGTTGCACACCGCTTCGTCCGCAGAATGCGTACATCGCTTGGTTGTCATAGCGGCTCTCCGCTGCTTTGTAGAGGTCTTTGGTTTCCATAGTGCGTTATGTTAGTTTACGGATATGTTTGCTGATCTTTTACTGCGACATTTGTAATTTGCCTACAAAGTTACGAAAAAAAATCAGTATTTGCAAGTTTTTGAGCAAATAATTTGCATATACCGGGCTTTTTTTTGAAACTATGTAAGCAGAGGCTTGACGGGATGTTGTGCTGTGGAGGTTTGTTTTTGGAAGTTACGGATGTTGAACGGTGATGGCTTGACCGGGTTCGGAGACGTAGAACATGTTCAGTATCACTTGTTTGTTTCCTCTGTTCTCGCCACGGTGGATAGTGCCTACCACTTCAACGATGGCTTCGCCCTCATGGAACGTGCGTTCGTTGCCGTCTTCGCAAACAATCGTCAGTTCGCCTTGTTCCACGATGCCGTAATTTATCACGTTGTGGTGATGCCAACCGGTTTTTGCTCCCACGGGGAACACCAGCCTGTTAACTACTAATTCCGGGCGCCCCGAGGGATAATCGGGTAGGGCTACTCCGTCCCAACTGACAGACGTACGCAGCAATTCTGATGTCTTGAGGTTCATACTATTGTCTTTTGCCATACTATTTGATTTGATTTCATATTGCTTTTGTGAGGAGGGGATTGTTTAAGAAGAGCAGCAGACGTCCCACAAGGTTAACACGAGTGCACTGGTTCCAAAATGGAACATGTGCTTGTCTCTTTGAGTTAGTAAGGATTCTATTCAAACAAGTCATCCATGGTTACTTCGCTGTTTACTATGCTGCGATGTGCACCATCGGCAACACCGAACGTTGTAACGAAAGCATTGGCGCGATTATTGGGATAATGTTTGGCAAGTAATTGTACTGCTTCGTTATCGAGCACATCCGCTTTACGCATTTTGCCGTCAGGCGCCTCAAATTTGAAGTCGTGAGTGCCGCTCACGAGTTGAATCCCTTCCACTGCAAGTTTCTTTTTCAGCCATCGCCAATAGTTACCCGCCTTAACATAATCTTCCTCGTTGTTAATGGCACGCACCACGTCTGTTGCGGAGAAATACCACTTGCTATCGGTATCGCTCCACACCGCACGAACCTTTTGGTCGTTAAAGAATCGTATCGATTTTTTTGTGCTCATCAAACGCCTTTTATGTCAATTGTATTATATTCCAGAAATAGCGCAAAAGCCATTTTGGAGAAATACGCCTACAAAGTTACGAAAAAAAATGCACATTTGCAAATTTCCCCGAAGAAAAATAGCAATTTATTGCATTTTTACCGGCATAGCCTGTAGTGCAACCGGCTGCGGTTGCCATGACGCGAGCCTTCTCGGTGGCATCTTTCACAGCGTTTTCTAACAACTTTAATTGATAAGATTGTGGATCTTTCACGGAAAATGAGATTTTGATTTTGTGTCTACTTTTTTCAGGACAAGACAGGGACCTCAGAAAATAATAGCGCGCGTATGTGTACGCGCGCTATTATTAATGTAGAGGGATGTTAACCTCCGAAATTATCAAACCTGATATCTTGGTCTTCTACACCCAGCGAGTGGAGTAGGTCGAGGACGGTCTTCGCCATCATCGGAGGACCGCAGAGGTAGTACTCGATGTCCTCGGGGGCGTCATGCTGCTTGAGGTAGGTGTCGCCCATGACAGGAGCGATGAAGCCCGGGGTGTACTTGACGCCGAGGTTGTCCGCCTTGGGGTCGGGACGGTCGAGAGCCAGGTGGAAATGGAAGTTGGGGAACTCCTTCTCCAATGCCAGGAAATCCTCCAGGAAGAACACTTCGTCCAAGGCGCGTGCGCCGTAGAAGTAGTGCATCTCGCGGTCGCGGCACTGGCGTGTCTTGAGCATGTGCATGATCTGCGCACGCAGCGGAGCCATACCTGCACCACCGCCGACCCAGATCATCTCTTTCTTGCTGTCGTAGACAGGGCGGAACTCGCCGTAAGGACCGGACATAACGACCTTGTCACCCGGCTTGAGGGAGAAGATATACGTCGAGGCTATACCGCAAGGCACATCCATGAACTCGGGTCCGTTGGGGCACTGGTCCTTGGGTTTGAACGGCGGTGTAGCGATACGTACGGTAAGGGTGATGATATCGCCCTCGTCGGGGTAGTTGGCCATAGAGTAGGCACGGATAGTCGGTTCGGTGTTCTTCTGTTTGAGTTTGAAGAGTCCGAAACGCTCCCATGACGGCAAGTAGAGGTCGCCGATGAGGGATTTGTCCATGTCGCGGTTGTAATCGATATCGTACTCGGGGATACGGATCTGTGCGTAGGAGCCCGGTTCGAAGTCCATGTGCTCTCCCGGAGGAAGTTGCACCTTGAACTCCTTGATGAACGTAGCGACGTTCTTGTTGGAGATAACCTCGCACTCCCATTCCTTGACGCCAAGCACGGACTCGTCCATCTTGAGCTGGAGATCGTTCTTGACCTTAACCTGGCAGCCGAGACGCCAGTGGTCTTTCTGCTGCTTGCGGGTGAAGTGAACGGTCTCGGTGGGAAGGATCTCGCCGCCGCCCTCGAGGACTTGGCACTTGCATTGTCCGCACGAGCCTTTACCGCCGCAGGCGGAAGGCAGGTGCACACCGGCTTCGCCGAGTGAGGCGAGCAGAGTGCCACCGGAGGGGATGTTGTACACCTTGTCGCCGTTGATCGTCACCTTAACATCTCCACTTGCGACAAGATATTTCTTAGCCACAAGCAGGATAACTACCAACAGGAGAATAACTCCCAAGAATACCAAAACGGCATATAAGATTGCTGTCATATTCATAGTATTGTCCTCCTAATTAGATGTTAAGACCACTGAAGCACATGAACGCCATAGCCATGAGGCCGACCACGATGAACGTGATGCCGAGGCCTTGCAAGGGCTTGGGAACATCGTTATACTCCATCTTCTCACGAATACCGGCAAGGCAGCAGATAGCTACGAGCCAGCCGAGACCCGAACCGAGCGCGTAAGCAAACGCGTCGCCAATATTGGCGATGGCTTTAACGTTCTCCGGATCGAGCAGAATACGCTGCTGCATGAAGAGCGAACCGCCCATGATGGCGCAGTTCACGGCAATCAGCGGCAGGAAGATACCCAGCGACGCATAGAGCGCAGGACTGAACTTCTCAACAACCATCTCGACGATCTGCACGATAGCCGCGATAACGGCGATGAACAGGATGAACGAGAGGTAACCAAGGTTCAGCGGGTTGAGAACATATACCTGGAGCAGGTAGTTGACGGGCAGGGTGATGAGCAGCACAAACGTAACCGCTACGCCCAGACCGAGAGAGGTCTTGACCGTCTTACTTACTGCGAGGTAAGAACACATTCCAAGGAAGAATGCGAAAATCATGTTATCCGCAAAGATCGAGCGGACAAATAAACTCAGAGCGTGTTCCATATTACTTCTCCTCCTTATTTATAGCGCGATGCGCCCAGATGATACCACCAACGATGATCAGCGCCATAGCGGGCATCATCATCATACCGCAGTTCTCGTAGAAACCTCCGTTGGCTACATACCAGCTCTCGGGAATAACGCGGAAGCCGAGCAGAGTGCCTGCGCCGAAGAGTTCGCGGAAGAATGCGACGATGATCAAGATGGCTGCATAGCCCAGACCGTTACCAAGACCATCGAGGAACGAATCCCACACCTTGTTCGTCATGGCAAACGCCTCGAGACGACCCATGAGGATGCAGTTCGTGATGATCAGACCAATATAAACCGACAGCTGCATTGCGACATCGTAAGCGAACGCCTTGAGCACCTCGCTAACGAGCGTAACCAGTGCGGCTACGACTACCAGTTGCACGATGATACGGATACGCATAGGTATCGTATTTCGGAGCAACGAGATAATAACGTTCGACATAGCCACGATGATCGTAACCGCCACGCCCATGACGAGGGCCGGCTTGAGTTGCACGGTCACAGCGAGCGCCGAACATATACCAAGCACCTGCACAACGACAGGGTTGTTGGCATTCAACGGACCCAAGAGGGTCTCTTTCGTTTTCTGAGAAAGTGCCATGTTTATTCGTTATTTGATGTTTGACTGCCTTCGGCAGGTTGATCGCCTTCGGCTGTTTGATTCAGGAATGATGCATACTCGGCGAGGTTTGCCTTGAGCATGTCGCTAACGCCTGTGGAGGTGATGGTAGCACCGGAGAGTGCGTCCACCTGCTCCTGACCTTCAGCCTGTGTGCCGGCTTTGAGCACGGCTACGCTGACCACTTCGCCCTCGGCGTTGCGGATATGCTTGCCTTCGAACTGCTGACGGAACGGCAGTTCAACGATGAGCGCACCCAGACCCGGAGTCTCAGACTCGTGGTTGAAGTTCGCGCCGAAGATAGTGTTCTTGTCATCATTGAGCGCCAGATAGCCGCCGATGCCGCCCCAAAGACCTGCACCTTTGAGCTTGAGCACGAACTTCGTCTCGCCTTCAATCTCGGCAACATACACGGGGTGACCGTCGATGTCGAACGTATCTTTGACGAGCGAGAAGTACAGCGCAGCGGGATCGTCGCAGTTAGAGATGTCCTGCTTGAGGGCACCGAGGATCTGCTTTTGCTGGTCGAGCTGGATGTTAGCCTGCTGACGCGGACCAAGCACCTGGCTGACGAGAGCCAGCAAGACGGCTACGATAATCACTACTACCGTAGCATACACAATCGTGTAGGTATTGCTATTCGTATTCATATCGTCCTCCTTATGCTTTTACGCGTTTAGCACGCATGTTAATATTACGTTGAACAACACACCAGTCGATGAGCGGAGCCACAGCGTTGCCGAGCAGGATAGCGAGCATCATTCCCTCGGGATAACCCGGGTTCAATACGCGCACTACCACAGCCATGAAGCCGATGAGCGCACCGTAGATCCACTTGCCGCAATCCGTACGGGCAGCGGTAACAGGGTCGGTAGCCATGAAGACTGCACCGAACAGGAAGCCGCCGCTAACAAGATGCATGTACCACGGATACTGCGCAACGAGGTTGTCGGCTGCGCCGAACTTGTTGAACAGCAGAGCGGTGATGCAGCCCGTAACGATGATGCTGAACATGATTCGCCAGTCAGCCGTGCGGGTGATGAGCAGCAGGGCAGCACCGAGAAGAATTGCCCAGACGCAGGTCTCACCAACAGAGCCCGGGATAAGGCCGTTAACCATGTCCATGAACGTTACATCAGCCGATGAGCCTGTAGCGAGCTGCGTGAGCGGGGTAGCACCCGAGAAGCCGTCGATGAGCGTGTGACCGCCATCCCAGCCCCATGTGCTGCCTGTGCGGATGAACGCCTTGTCGCCTGTCATGTGGGTCGGGTAGGCGAAGAACAGGAACGCACGGGTGATGAGCGCTACGTTGAAGATATTGTAGCCCGTACCGCCGAACACCTCTTTGGCGAAGATAACGGCGAAAGCAGTAGCTACAGCAACCATCCACAGCGGGGTGTTGATAGGCACGATAAGAGGAATCAAGAAACCGGTAACGAGGAAGCCCTCGGCGATCTCTTCATGTTTCCACTGAGCCACGGTGAACTCGATGCCCAGACCAACGATGTAACTAACAAGAATATACGGCAGAACAGCCAGCAGACCGAAGCCAAAAGCCTTCCAGAACAGTGCGGAGGTTAAGCCGCCCATGAGTTGTCCGGTAGCCAACAGGTGCTGATAGCCGACATTGTACATGCCGAAAAGCATACACGGAACGAGTGCGAGCACTACGTAGATCATCGTACGCTTGGAGTCATTGCCCGCATGGATCTGCGAGCCAAGGCGCTTGCCGGTGGTGTTCGGCGTGAAGAGGAAACTCTCGAAACCGTCGAACAGAGACCAGAATGCGTGCAACTTACCACCTTCCTCAAAGTTCGGGCGGAGTTGCTCTTTCAGTTTATATAGACCCTCAAACATTATTCAATCTCCTGTTTTAAGTTATCCAATGCGGCGCGAACGATAGCTTGGAGCGGCATCTTGGAGGTGCAGACGTACTCGCAAACAGCGAAGTCTTCGGGTGCTACCTCGTAAGCGCCGAGCGCTTCCATTCGATCCAAGTTTCCGGCAATCATAGCCTTGATGAGATGCTCGGGGTAGATGTCCATCGGGAACACGCGCTCATACTCGCCGCTGACGATGATAGCACGGCGTCCGCCTTTCAGACGGGCATCCTGCTTACCCTCGCGCAGGAAGCACGGCATGATCCACCCCATGAACTCATGGGTTTCCGTACCTTGAGCGATGACGGTGAACTGGTTGTCGTAGAGACTGATGGCGTCCTCGAGAGTGATCTGGTGACCGCTGAGCGCATTGCCTGCGATGTAACGCGGCTCGATGCTCTCATCGACGTTGCAAGCGAGGATAGCCTTAACGGGCATACCTTCGATCACGTCGTAGTACTTCGGTTCACGAACCAGCGGACCAGTGAGCGCTACGCGCTTGCGCATATCGACGATGCCCTTGAGGAGCAGCTTGCCGATGAGGCGCAGGTCTTGCATGTTGACGGTCCAGACGGTTTCACCCTTGGCGATAGGAGCCACGTGGTTGATCTGAACACCTACGTTGCCTGCGGGGTGGGGACCGTCAACCATGTAGAGCGTGCAATCCTTCCACGGCGCACGCGCACCGGCTTTGATACCAACGAACACAGGAGCGATAGTGCCCAGCGCCGTGATGGCAGCCTGCACCTCGGCTTCGTGGCCTTGCAGCACAAAGTCGTAGTCGGGAGCCAACGGAGCAGAATCGAACGAGGAGATGAACACGGCTTTCGGAGTCTTGTTAGGCAGGGCGATGCAGTCATAGGGACGTTGTTTGATGAGCGCCCACAATCCTGACTGCAACAGCAGAGCCTTCAAGTCCTGCTTCGTGTCAAACGCCTCATACTGCATCGTCGCGTCAGCCTCAATGTCGATACTCAACACCTTGCGGCGCTCGCCGCGCACGATGGCGCTGACTGTACCGCTGACAGGTGAGGTGAACAGCATCTCGGCAAACGTCTTGTCTTGGAAAAGCGGGCTGCCCGCTTTTACCTTGTCGCCTTCATGCACCAGAAGTCTGGGCTTGATTCCGGCGAAATGGTCGGGAACGATGTGATAAACAGCAGGCTTCATCACGCTACCATCGGTAAGCGCGGCCTTGCCGTCCAACTTCACGTCCAAACCACGAGTCAGTTTGATTTGTTGCATGTTGATTAATGATTTATTATTGTTTTGTTGTGTCGTCTATTCGTCCGCCAAGATTGGCTGACGGCATTATATAATGTTGCGTGGATGCATGCGCGACGTGCGCGCCCACAAAAAAGCCTACAAAGTTACGAAAAAATAATTGAAAAAACAAACTTTTGGGGTAAAATTTTCTCAATATGGGTGAAAAATGAAGAAATTTGTATCAAATCGCCAATATAATTTGCAAAAACGGAATATTTTTTGTAACTTTGTTTGCGGAATAATGTGTGAGTGTATATTCTTGTGACGATGAAAGCATTCTTCTTACTCATAGCGTTGTACACGATCAGCGGCAAGCAGGCAGTACCGTCGGGAGATATACCCGCAGGTTCTTCATGCGTGTATGAGCAGACGGATGGTCGTAGCGGTCAATTGACGGCAGGCAACATGCTGACGCTTACGTTGAGCGGATGTGAAGGCATGACGCTGCATTCGGTAACGCTACGAATGCATTCGAACACAAAGAGCGGGGCAGGAAGAATGACGATGGCGATAGGTGAAGCGCCCATTTGGATGATCTATGACGCACCGTTCAGCGATGAATCGTGGTACGGCGATTACAGCAAGGAATGGGTAGATATATCGCAGTCATTCAGCGGATTGTATGTCCCGGAAGGAGATGATATAACCTTGCAAATAGGTGCATCGGAGAACTCGCTGTATCTCCAATCCGTGCAGCTCAACTATTCGGCTCCGCAGCCCAAGACCTATACGGTGTCGTTCGATACGCATATCGCACAAACCATTGATCCTGTGACCGAATTGGAAGCGAGTGGGGGAATTATCCTGCCGGATATTGAACTGGATGATGCCGACTGGCGGTTCTACGGTTGGGCGGACGAGGCTGTTGGCGAAAGTCAGCAGGCGCCGTCTGTATGCCGAGCCGGTTCGATGTATTTCCCTTCGACAGACTGCACGCTGCACGCCGTGTATGTGCAAGAGAGTGATGTGCAACCGTGGTTGCCTACAGATGATTTGTTGTTAGAGGACTATCTGATAGCGCAGTATGAACCCCAGACAGGACTGATGTTATATGCTACAGGACCTGTGTTGGACAATGGCTCGATAGCCGCTATCCAAAAGCAGTTGCCCATGGAGAACGGTTGGGTATCAATGCCGACGGATATGGAATTGGCGGATGCTGTTTATACCTTGCGAGTCAAAAATGACACACTGACCATCCGGCATAAGGCTACTGATACACCGGTGCTGCTTGTAAACGGTGGTAATTTCTCCAGTACTTCGCATACAAACAATGCTTGGCGCATCTCGCCGTCATCGGTGGAGAGTGATGATATGCCGCGACATGTTATTTCCGGCATAGCGGGAGGGAAGTTGTATTACTTTTCGTTCTATGTAGAAACAGGTTCCACAGTCACTTTTCGTCCGACCTCTTCGGCTACTCAACAGCATGACTTGATGTTGTTTGCTGTCAGCGATAGGAACTTGCCGGATTGGCTGTACACGTCGTATCCGTCTGTGAGCGGGTTGACGAACACCGTTGTGGACGGCATGCCGGCATATCGAATGCATATCGGATCAACTATACTAACAATCAAAAATGGAAAGAAATATCTGCAAATCAATGAATAGAATCATTATTACTCTAATAGTTGTTGCATCCGTTGCAACATCGTTTGCTGCGCCGCGTGCGGATGTGATGTACGACATCCTCGATGGCAAGTACACTCCTACCAAGCTCAGCGAGCATGAGCAGGACAGCATCCTCGGCAATCTGCCGGAACAACGCTATCGCCTCGAATGCACCGACAAGCAACAAGTTTACCGGCATTCGTACTATGCGAACTATGTGATAGTCGATACGCAGAAGAATACACGCAAACCGCTGAGTGACAAGCCGGTACGTGATGCCATTATCTCGCCGAACGGCAAGTATATAGCGTTTGTCAAGTCGGATAATAATATTTATCTGCATAAACTCGATTTCGGCACGGAAGTGGCGGTTACGGCGACCGGTTCGACTACATGGAACGGTGTTGCTGACTGGCTGTATGAGGAGGAGTTCGGCAAGACGTGTCTGATGCAGTTCTCGTCAGACTCGAAGCAGTTGGCATTCATCCGTTTGGAGGACAAGGATGTGCCGGAAACATCGTGGCAACTGATGTTGGGCGAGGGACATCCTGAGACCGTCACACAGTCGTATCCTCGTGCGGGCGAGCATAATGCGCGTGCAAGCGTACAAATCTATACTATCTCCAACAAGGACATCCGCGAGGCTTCGCTTCCCGAAGTTGATGACCGGTATATCCCGCGCATCCAATGGCGCAGCCTGCCTGCACAGAAGAAAGGTGATGAACCGGTACAACAACTGGCTATCCTCACGCTCAACCGTGACCAAAACGCGATGGAAGTGTTCGCTTGCAATCCTGCCTCGCTGGTGTGTACGTTTCTCTATGAAGAGAAGAGCAACGACTATTATGTAGATTACTCGTTGTTTGACGAGTGGCAGTGGCTCAGTGACGGGCGGTTTATTGTGCTAAGCGAGCAAGAAGGCTGGAAACGTGCGTATCTGCATGCTGCTAACGGCAGACAAACAGCGGTACTGACCAACGAAGAACGTGATGTAACAGCCATCTACGGCTTTGACGAAGCAACGCAAACGTTGTACTATCAGGCAGCGCCTACGCCGCGTGAGCGTGTGTGCTATGCGCTGAACATCAAGAAGAACGCACTCGCCAATATTGGCGAGTCCGGTGGATGGAACAGTCTGCACCTGAGCAAGGACTGCAAGCAAGCCATCCTTGCGCATGAGTCTGACCAACAACCTATCACCTATAGTAAGTCGGACTTGAAAGCAGGCAAAGTCGAGGTAATCCTAGACAATAATGCCACCCAAGAGCAATGGAAAAGCCTACAACTGCCTGCAAAGCAGTTCACGACTATCCCTATTGGTGGTGTAGAGTTGCAGGCGTGCATCTTCTATCCGCGTGCGTTCGACAAGTCGAAAAAGTACCCTGTGGTGATGTTGCAGTACAGCGGTCCTGCTTCGCAACGCGTGACGGACACGTGGCGCAGACGGTGGGATTACGGTTTGGCAGATCTCGGCTACGTGGTGGTCATCGCCGATCCGCGTGGCACAGACGGGCAGGGGAGAGCCTATCGCAACTATGCTTATATGCAGATGGGACGCGAGGCGGATGACCAACTGGCGGTAGCCCAATGGATATCCGACCAAGCTTGGTCGGACAACCATCGCATCTATATGGCAGGCTGGAGCTATGGCGGCTATGAGGTGCTGCGTTGCCTGTGTACACAACCTGCGCAAGCTGATGGTACGCCGCTGATAGCCAAAGGTATAGCTATCGCGCCTGTGACCGACTGGCGGCTGTATGACAGCGGTTATACCGAGCGGTATATGCGTCGTCCGCAGGTGAACGAAGGCGGCTACAACGATGCCGACCTCACGCATCTTGCTCCCGGGCTGAAAGGTGAACTGCTGATTGTGCACGGCAATGCTGACGACAATGTGCATGTGCAGAACACCTGGCACTTCATCGAGGCGCTGATTGACGCCGACAAGGATTACCGCATGCTGGTTTATCCCGACGACAACCATTTCCTCAAAAAAGGAAATCATTATAAGCACTTACATAAACAACTCATAAAATTTCTTGAAAAATGACAAAACAAGATTCCGGCGCATCATTGCGCATCGTTACCATCGTTGCTATGATGTTTCTCTATGCAATGATTTCGTTTATCACCAACCTTGCAGCTCCTGTCGGAAAGATCTGGGGGGCATCGTTTGAAGACCCAGGCCAAGCAGAGCGCATGGGTATGTTGGGTAACCTATTTAATTTCTTGGCTTACCTGATTATGGGTATTCCTGCGGGAAACTTTTTGGCTAAGTTCGGCTACAAGAAGACCGCTTTGACGGCTATTGCTTTGGGCTTTGTAGGTATTGGTGTGCAGTGGCTTAGCGGTGCTGCAAGCAGTTTTGCTATCTATTTGACCGGCGCATTGATCTGCGGATTCTGTGTATGTATGTTGAACACCGTTACAAACCCGATGCTTAATCTGCTCGGCGGCGGTGGCAACAAAGGCAACCAGCTGAACATGATCGGTGGTACGCTGAACTCGCTCTCCGGCACATTGACACCGATGCTCGTAGGTGCAATCATCGGTGAGAGCCTTGCTGGCAAGTCGATTGCTGATGTGAACGTCATGCTCTATATTGCTATGGGCGTATTTGCGCTGTTGTTCCTCATCATCTTCGTTACTCCGTTGGCAGAGCCTGCCGGAGCTGGTCAGCAGGTTACTTATGAGCGTAGCCCGTGGGCATTCCGCCACTTGACCTTGGGCGTTATTGCAATCTTCTTCTACGTAGGTGTAGAGGTCGGTGTTCCCGCAACGCTTATCTCGTATCTGAATCCGTTGGTAGGTTTTGCTGCCGCAGGATTTGTGGCAGGTCTGTACTGGCTGTTGATGCTCGTTGGTCGTACCATAGGTTCGGCTATCGGTGCGAAGGTCAGCAGCAAGGTGATGGTTACTTGTGTTTCTGTTGTGGCTATCGCCTTGATGGCGGCTGCTATGATCTTGGGTGACAGCATAACGGTAAGTCTGCCGACAGGTTGGGACTTTGCTGTGGCTGAGATGCCTATTGCTGCGTTGCTGATTATCCTTGTTGGTCTGTGCACATCGGTTATGTGGGGCTGCATCTTCAACCTCGCAACGGAAGGTCTGGGCAAATATACCGCCAAGGCTTCGGGTATATTTATGATGATGGTTGTCGGTGGTGGTATCGTTCCGCAGATTCAGAGTTTGATTGCAGCCAGCAATATTCTGCTCAGTTACATTGTGCCTATCATAGGCGTGGCGTTTATCCTGTTCTACGCCCTCGTCGGATCGAAGAATGTGAACAAAGACATCAAAGTTGATTAAAATAAAAACCTTATGAGAATTAAACAATTAGCACTTATGGCAATGCTTGCCTCTGCTGTGGCTGCAACAGCTGCCGAGAGCGTGGCTGAAAAAGCTACCGCAGCCAACAACCCGTTCCTCCGCTACAAAGAGTGGAAGACTCCTCACGGTACGTACCCGTTCAACGAAATTTGCAATGCTCACTATATGCCTGCTTTCGAGGAGGCATTCCGTCAGGGCTTGGCGGAGATTGACGCAATATGCAACAATCCTGCTGCACCGACTTTTGCCAACACCATCGAGGCGTACGAGAAAGCCGGAGAACTGCTCAGCGTAGTGGCAGGTTGTTTCTACAACCTCGCTTCCGCCGAGACCAACGACTCTATTCAGGCTTTGCAGGTGGAACTCTCGCCGAAGATGAGCGAGTACAGTTCGACCATCCGTCTGAACGAGAAACTATTTGCGCGCATCAAAGCCGTGTATGAGCAGCGCGACAAACTCAAGCTCAACAAAGAGCAGCAGAAACTCCTCGAAGACTGCTACGAGTCGTTTGCCAACAACGGCGCGAACCTCAGCCCCGAGGACAAACAGATCTACCGCGAGCTGAGTGCGAAGCTGTCGATGCTCACGATGACCTTTGGGCAGAATGTGCTCAAGGCCACCAACGCATGGACGATGCTCATCACCCGTGAGGAAGATCTCGCCGGATTGAACGACGACACCAAGGCTATGCTCCGCGCCAACGCCGAAGCCAAAGGCAAAGAAGGCTGGCTGCTGAACCTCAAGCCGACAACCTACCTGCCCGTGATGAAGGACTGCGACAACCGCGACATCCGCCGCGAACTGTACATGGCGTACAACACCCGTTGCATAGGCGGCGAGTTCGACAATACACAGATCATCATCGATATTGTCAACACCCGTCTGGCGCTCGCCAAACTGTTCGGCAAGGATTGCTATGCCGACAAGTCGCTGTACAAGTCGATGGCGGAGAACAAGGAGAATGTGTATCGTCTGCTCGATCAGCTGCGCGACAACTACATGCCTGCAGCACGCGAGGAAGTCCGGGAGTTGCAGGAGTTTGCTAATCAGCAGGGCTTCTATACGACTCTTCAACCTTGGGACTGGAGCTACTACTCCAAGAAACTCCAAAACGAGAAGTACGCCATCAGCGATGATATCGTTCGTCCGTACTTTGAACTCGAGGCAGTCAAGCAAGGTGTGTTCGGATTGGCGAACCGGCTGTATGGCATCACGTTCAAGCCGAACAAGAACATCCAGGTCTATAACCCAGAGGTGACCGCTTATGAGGTGTTTGACGAGAAGGGTAAGTTCCTCGCTGTGTATTACGCCGACTTCCATCCGCGGGACGGTAAGCGTGGCGGCGCGTGGATGAACGATTTCCTGCCGCAGTTCATGGATGGCAAGAAAGATCATCGTCCGCATATTGTCAATGTGATGAACTTCACGCGTCCGACAGCCGACAAGCCTGCGCTGTTCACCTACGACGAGGTGCGCACGTTCCTGCACGAGTTCGGTCACGGTTTGCACGGCATGCTCACACGTTGCCAATACTCCTCGCTCTCGGGAACGAACGTGCCGCGTGACTTTGTGGAGTTGCCCAGCCAGTTCAACGAGAACTTCATCGACGAGAAGGAGTTCCTCGACACCTTCGCCAAGCACTACAAGACCGGCGAACCGATGCCGCAGGAGTTGATTGACAAGATCAAACGTTCGTCGAACTACCACGCTGCTTATGCGTGCGTACGCCAGCTCTCGTTCGGCTATCTCGATATGGCTTGGCACACCCTGACCGAGCCGTTCACCGTGCCTGCTGACCTCACCGTTCAGGAAGCGGTGATCCGTTTCGGCGACGAGGCAATGGCGCAGGTGCAAGTGTTGCCGACCGTTCCGGGCACACAGATGGAAGCTGCGTTCACGCATATCTTCTCCGGCGGTTATGCTGCCGGCTACTATGCCTACAAGTGGAGCGAACTGTTGGATGCCGATGCGTTCAGCGTCTTCAAAGCCGCTCAGGCTAAGAACGGCTCGATCTTCGACAAGAAGTCTGCCGAACTGTTCCGCAAGCACATCCTCGAGCGTGGTGGCACGGAGAAATCCGCTGACCTCTACCGTCGTTTCCGTGGCGGCGAACCGACCATCAACGCCCTGCTCGAGCGTGACGGCATCAAAGTGATTGAAGTTAAGTAAGAACAGACTATTCATGAGTGGTATCCAGTATCTGACCCCGTTGGAAGCAGTCGGGTTTGTACGCTCCGGCGATACGATCGTCGTGCAAGGTTCGACATCCGTACCGATGGTGTTGCTGCGTGCCTTGACGGAGCGTGCAAGCGAACTGCGTGATGTCAAACTCATCTCGGGTTTTGCTATTTATCCCGAAGATGCGCCCTACGCCAAGAAGGAGTATATCGATTCGTTCCGTGCGTTGTCGATCTTCGTGCCGAACTATCTCCGTCACGCCATGCGTGAGGGAGTGGCGGATACGATCCCGTGTTTCCTGGGCGAAGTGCCGTTCCTGTTCCGCAGCGGGCAAGTGCCGGTGGATGTGGCGTTCCTCAACGTCAGCGAACCCGATGCCGACGGCTATTGCACCTATGGTATATCCGCGGACATCGCTTTCAGTGGAGCGGAGTGCGCCAAGACCGTCATAGCGCAGGTGAACAAGTATATGCCTCGCACCTTCGGCGATCCGGTTATTCATGTCTCGCAGATCACGGCTATGTGCCGTGGCGACGAGCCGTTGCAGGAAGTGCCGACGCCCGTGCCCAACGAGATAGAGTCCAAGATTGGTCGCTATATAGCCGAGCAGATCCCCGACGGCGCAACGCTGCAGATCGGTGTGGGCGGCATTCCGAACGCGGTCATCAATGCCTTGGGTAACCACAAGCACCTCGGTCTGCATACCGAAGCCATCACCGACGGCGTGTTGCCGCTCATTGAGAAAGGTGTGATTGACAACTCGCTCAAAGCCCTCTATCCGGGCAAGAGCGTCGGCAGTCTTATCCTCGGTTCGCGGCACTTGTACGACCATGTGGACGGCAATCCGGACTTCGTCATCCGTGACGTGGCGTGGACGAACGATCCGCAGAACATCCGCCAGAACCCCAAAGCCATGGCAATCAACTCCGCTGTGGAGATCGACCTGACGGGACAGATCTGTGCCGACTCGATTGGCGAAACCGTCATCAGCGGGGTAGGCGGTCAGCATGACTTCATGTACGGCGCAGCCCTGTCGGAAGGCGGTAAATGCTTTATCGCTATGCCGAGTATGACCGACAAAGGGCAGTCGAAGATCGTATCGCACCTGCGTCCCGGGGCAGGCGTGGTGACTACGCGCTTCCAGACGCAGTATGTCGTGACGGAGCAGGGTATAGTCTATCTGCGTAACCTGCCGCTTGCCGACCGTGCCAAAGCCCTCATCTCCATTGCGCATCCCTCGGTGCGTGAGGAGCTTGAGCGCGAAGCCGTGCGACGCTTTGGTATAGGATTCCTCCGATTGAAAAACTAACATCTGAATCCTGACAAAGAGAGCGTGCCATTTCGTTTGGCACGCTCTCTTTGTTGTACTTAGTACGGCAGTTTTTTGCTCGCGTCGTAGCTCTCAATCGTTTTTGTCTGTATCACGCAGCTCGTGTCGCCTTTCTGCCAGTACTCGCTCTTCGTCGTCACCGTCCGCGTCACGTTGCATCCCGTAAGCAGGGCGGCTCCCGCCGCCACTGCCATTACACTGATTATTACTTTTCTCATAATTTCTTCCTTTTGTTGGTGGATTCTTTAACAAAAACCTATCTAAACCCCTCGGTTGTCAGTCGTCCTTTCGGACTTATGCTGTAGTCGTTTGG
>JAEEGH010003359.1_pt1 | contig 42176 bp, 42 predicted proteins | sample 9134181 | NCBI WGS metagenome assembly JAEEGH01 (sample SAMN16246544, study PRJNA631951) | gut metagenome | biome: gut microbiome; feature: rumen; material: DP-attached | host: Bos | place: Iran: Karaj | collected 2018-10 | reverse complement strand
CGCTCTGACGTGATAATAGCGACTTGCTGAATGCCCTTACCTTTCATCTGTTGATTGAAAAAAGAGATAATCTCATCAAAATCATGATTAGCCACCTCCTCCTCGCGCGTACGCGCTCCTCCACTGGCTATAATATTTTTCTCTTTATTATTAATAATAGGCGGTAAAGGTTGGTGGTAACTTTGGTGGTCAACATCGTGGTCAACTTTTACCGCTGGTGTTACCTCTGGCTTTACCTCTGAATCAGCCCAACCCAATGGGGTAATGGTGATGATTGTCTTACGGCTATCGGTCTGTCGTTCAATGAGTTTTTCATGCTCCAGTCGCTGCAGGAAGTGTATCACTGTTGGCTTGCTCACCTGCCACTGCTTTACCAGCGAATTGACCGTTACGATGACCTGTCTTGCTTGGAGGTAAACCTGTTGATGGTTATGCCAGACGGTCTTGCCCGTCCAAGAGGCTTCTCGCCTGAGCTGAGTCCACCACTTCAGGTACTGGGCATTCTGCCCTACCCAGCCATCCAGCACCGCTAATGGCAAAGTGATGTACCCAGCCGTTCGTTGTTCTGTTTCTTCGTTCATAGAAGGTCTTTGCATCTTACAGCAGCAAACGCTGCTTCTATCTGACACTTGGAATAATAAAAAGGTGAGTTCTGGCTGGTTCCTTTCTTGAAGCCCTTGATCATTCCTTTCCTGACCATGGCATCAAACTTCCGACTCATCTTACTGTCGTTTCCCAACCAGGTTCTCACCTCTGACGCTTTCAGCTCATCCTTGACAGGATCGAGCCGCTTCACCGCTGACATCGCACCAAGCGTAGCAGCATTAGTTAACATCGCTTGCAATGTTGTTACCGGAATCTCCATCTTTTTACACTTATTTATCTTTAAAATTATGTTTAATTATAAATTCTTTATAAAATATCTCTGCGTTTTCTTGCATATTTCGGAGATAATACTTATCTTTGCACCCAAATAGCAGTTAAAACGGCTGCAAAATTACAGATATTTATAATTTTAAGCAAGAGATTTATAATTTTCATTCCCGATAAACGTCAGATTTTAGCAAAATTTAAACATTATGACTCAAATCAATGAACAAGAAGTCATGCAAGGTGTAGCAGAGAGATTTGCAAAAGCTGCTGAAGAACTGCGCCTCTCAGGAGCACAACTCTACCGCGAAGGTATCGTCACCAATGACCAGGTACTGAGCAAAATCAAGAATGGTTGGCAGAAGCCTACCAAGAAGGCCATTGATCTCTTCTGTCAGAAATACGATGTGAGTGCTGCATGGCTATATACTGGTGAAGGAAATATGTTCCTTGGCAGAAACAAGCCTTTTGGCCCTCGCGTAGAGTCAGCTGATGAAAAGCTACTGTACAACACGGATTTTGATTCGTGTCTGGATAGTAACGGACAACCTATATCTACAGGCAAAGAAACACTAGTATCTTTTCCAATGGCAGGAGATTTCGATTTCATGTGTATCAATACTGATAAGTCCCTTGCACCATTCATCATGCCTGCTGACATCATCGCACTGAAGCGTCTGAGTTCATGGAAGGAATATATTCCTGGTGATTTCATCTGTATCGTTGTTACAAGCGAGTATAAAGTACTCCGCAAGGTATCTGTAACTCAGCCTGACGAGCAAAGCATCAACTTCACACAGATGGTCGATGGCACTCCCGTAGAGTCCAGCATTCCCAAGGACATCATCGTAGAGATCTACAAGGTCGTCGGCAACTACCGCCGCCAGTGAACCGGCCCGACCAAACGCGACATCCCCCGACCCAGCTCACGAAAAGCTGAATCGGGGGATGCTCATATACTAACAGTGCTCAACGGCTCACCCGTTGAGATAGTCACTAAGCCCTGCACCTCTCCGCAGGGCCAATCAAACTAATAATACCTCATTCTTATATTCAGCTCTTCCATCACCAATCCTACAGGCACACCTTTCCCGTACCCAATGAACCCGCCAAATCCGAAGTCCATCAGATACCCAGCCATCCCATTATGATATGTAGTATCGAGCTGCCTCATTCCTTTTCTCTATTCACTGTGCTCGATGGCTCTCCCAGCGCATTTCTACTTGTCCTGTCTGATGCCATGCCATGGCTGCTCATTTTGTCCCGTATGTTGCGATATTATCGCTACTACTCATACTGATTCTTCCTCCTATATTGTTCCGTCAATTCCAGAAGTTTTCTAAACTTCTCCACCCTCTCCGGCTTCATCTTCCCAGCATTAAGAGCTTTTCTATTGGCCTTGATCCAGTTGAGATACTTACCTCTCTCCTCTTCATCATGCTTCGAAGGATTCCGATGTTTGGTTTCAATAAACTTCGTCACCTCGTTATACTTTACCAACCAACGATCATTTTGGGTCATAATCGCGAACAATTAATCTTTTACCATGAACAAGAATTATCCACTCTCACAATCGCTCATTGGCGATAATCTTCGCATTTCGGGTTATTATTATTCGGTTTCTCATAATCAGCAATAGCATCATAATCGAAACGCCTAAATCTATTAGGACTTTCACACACCAATCCCCAATCCATATCATATTTTTCTTCTTCTGGCCATTCGGGAAAAATAGTCTGAAGCATATCACCAAGTCCAAATTCACCATCATAATAAGAGTCTTTACCTCCAACAACGATAATTTCATGTCCACTCAAATAATCATGACACTCAAACTGTGCCGTTAACACGACATACAGGCCGCAAAAAGCATTCATCAAATGCATAAGATTGGCCTCTGTAAAAAATTTATCTCTATTGTGCTTTGAACGGTTATACGCCCGATACCAAGGCAGACTTATTGAAGTATTCCATCCCGAAAAGGGAACAAACACCTTATTTTTCCCTTCCCAAGTTGGCATTTTAACTTTATATTCACTCAATCTGTGCGAAACATTAATTTTCCAAAAGTCCCCGATTGTATAATCTTTTTCCTGCTTTGAATAATGGTTCTCTGCAAATATAGCCTTAAAATTTGCTTCTATCTCGACACATATTCTTATCAGTAATTCATGGATTTGATATGAATATGTCTTCAGATTCTTATCAGCAGGAGCAACATAAAGGAATAATTCCTCCATCTCTTTCTGTAATTGTAGGAACGCTCTTGTATAAGAATAAGGCTTTATTGCATAATCGTCATCACGCAAATAACAACTTTCAAAGGACAATGAATTACTCCTTTTTATCAGTGGTCTATAACACCTATGATATGGAACTCTTGGATTCGGAATATCCTCTCTCATCCAATTCTTAAAATCTTCAGCCGTATATTTCATCTTTATAGTCGCTTCTTTGTCTATTTATCCTCTATCGGATACAGCGGAAACAGATTCTTATCATTCAGCCTCTTCTCTAGATAGCCAAAGCTTGAATACTCATAACCCTCTACCTTACCTTGATGATTAACTATAGCCTCTTTTTCCTTATCATACTCCGTAGTTGCATATCCACCGGACTTTATCTGCTCCATTTCATCACATGTCGGTTTTGATAGGTTAAACATACAACACAACCTCCTACAATATTTCTTGCTCGACAGCGGACTTTGAACGGGTATGGCAATATTCTCCAACTTGTCAATTCCGTAACCAAAGTCATCATTCTTGAATACCGATGTATAATAGATTCCACTAATACGATTCTCTACTTTATGGTTTACATTGTTGTTAATAACATATTCCATCAAGAGTTGCGGTATAGCATATTCCGGTTTAAACAGAGCGTCCGCATTCTTTACTTTTACAGAACACGCTATAATCAAAGGGTACGCTCTGATATAGTCAATAATATGATCGCTGAACTGCTGTTGTGTCGGCACTCTTAAGTCTAAAAGGCATAAATCAACTCCATTACTCAATCTCGCCACCATACTTTGGCTCATAGGTGGTCTGCCAAGTTCCTCCCAACACGCATAGATACTAGTACCTAAATACAAGCAAGGATAACCCGGCGCACTGAATCTATTCGTATTCACTATCCCTCTTTTATTTAGAGGAATGTGGAACAGGTCTCTGTTCTTGACGTCGCGCCGATTCTCCATCTTTCGCATTCTGTATAGTGGCTTCTCGTTTGCCTTAAAAACGTATGTCAATATCGAGTTGCCTAATGCCGGCTGTTTCCCCCGACCTCCAAGCAAGTTCGACAACTGCTTGAATGCCCTTGAATGCAAGCCCTGAAATATTGATGTCGCAATTTCATTAATTTTCTTACAGGTGCGGCTAACTTCCTCTACATTCTCATCCGAAAGGATATTCTCTTTTCTCATCCAATCCAAAAGGAACATATATTCTTCCAGTTCCCGCTTCAATACACCACGGAAATCTGCTGGGTCAGCCTCATATTGTTTCACTGGCACCCTCAAGCAGAATTGCTCGTATAATTCTTTAACCTCAATCATTGTTTGTGTCCCTAATTAGGTTCATATCGTTCCTATATTTCAAAGCCCAACGACTTGGCAATATCCTGTGTCATCTTTGACAGTGGTCGCTGGTATATCTGCTCTGGCAGCATGTAGGTTCCAAGAATAAATCGATACACATCACCTCTAGATATCGGCAGATTGAGTCCTGACACGCCATGACCATCTTTCCTAAAATCAGGATTAATCCCACTATGAAGTGATGCCATAAATGACTGGTTATAAACTTTGGCTTTCCAGAATATTTCTTCCGTAACATCCTTATGTTCCATGTACCTTTTTTCTAAATGCAGACGCTCTTCCATATCATCGCGCATCTTTGAGTATTGTGCCTCTGCACCCTGAAGTCTCATATAGTCATTTTGACTTTGATGCGTAATCCAATATCTAGCAACATTAGCATAGTTCAACTTAAACTTTAAAACTTCTTTACTTTTGTCTATCTGGTCATTCCATAGTTGGAAGAACTGATAATTATCACTGTCACTCTTTCTCCGATTGCATGAAGGACACGACACCTGTAGATTATAAAACGATGTACATAAATAGGGATACAGTGATTTGGGTTTCCAATGATCTAAATCGTAATAACCGTTTCCATCCTTATCTGTTATAGCATAATTGGCATTACAATACACGCATACCTTGATTCCAAGATTCCTGATGTATTTCGGAAATATTTGATCCCGGATGATAACATACCCCATAGCATCAACGATTCGGTTACTCAGCGACTCAGTTTCAGTGCCTCCCGGCCCCAATATCTTCTTGTTAATTTGACCTCGTCCTATTATAGCCTCGAAATCGCAAATATGTTTAAGAAGCTCAGTAGGATGGCCTTTTAACAAATTCTCGTATTCTCGAATTATGAGGTCAATATATTCTCTAACATCATCATTGTTAAGCACAGGACTGACCTGCTGCTGATATTTCTTGGGGATTTTCAGCTGCGTTGTTCCTCCTGCTGGGAAATCATTCTTAATGGTACTCAACACCGTCTTAAATCCTGAGACCATACCATTATCGACTAGTTCATCTCGATAATCACCAGCCTGCTTATCCGAAATTATATCAACTGGCAGTTGTACCATTGTTCCTAAGCTTTTGTTTGTACTCTATATAGAGATCTCTGAGCCTTTCTTTCAGAAATGGGTCGCCTACAGCGTCCACGATTTGCTTTGCTGGCTGCCCCAAGTTTTCATCTGAAGACTTTCCATCCAGATAGTCAATCAAATCCAGCAACTTCTTACTCACGAAGTCACCCATAAAACCTTTTTCCAAGAAGAAACTACTTCGCAGTACATCATTAATATTGGCCCCAAAAGGATTCACTTCCACTCTATCGCTCACGTCATTACCATTGTCCAAATACAGGATATGATTCCCGCATATATCACTAAGTATGAATGGCGAATGTGTGGCAAATATCATGTTAATATGCTTCACCGTACCCAAATTCATATTTCCAATCACATTGAGCATTCGCTTGACAAGTCCTTTCTGATATTCAGGATGATAATACAGTTCTATCTCGTCAAAAATAATATTGACGCATGGATATTGTATCTTGTTGGCATCAACGGAATTCAGGTGATGTAACTGATATACCGTCGTCCCAAGCGTATAGATAATCTGCTTCTCACCCGAACTGAGCGTGTCAAACATCAGAAATCCCCCATTATCTAGTTTCAATTTTAGTGAGGTAAAAAGTGATGGCGATGGCAATAGTTCCTCTTTAGTCCATGAACTTTTCGGAGTAAGGTTCAGTTCTTCAAAGTCTCCATCCGTATAGGGATCCTCGACTGGCATGTCCCTTTTTCTATTTGATAAGGCCTGTTCAAAATGAGCGACTTTCTCATTGACTCTGTTTTTAAATGTCACCAACTGTATCTCTGGCGTATTAGCCACAGAGTCCAAATACATTTCCGTCCCATAATGGCCAAAAATAAGTAGCGCCAGTGCCCTTCTCAATTTCAGTGTTATATGAGTGTCATCGCAATAGAGTTTCTTGATATACTCATCCAGTTTAGCACCACTGCCAATACTGGCTTTATACGTATGATACTGACTGTAATAATGTGCGCACTTTATGGTTTTATACACGACGTAGTTTAGAGCACTTATCTTGTCCTGATACCTTTTTACTGTCACATCGAGTTTATCTATATCATCTACCAGTTTAAATCCCAAACATCTCTGCCAGTAACCAATAATTCTCTCACTGATTTCTTTAAGCTTCCCGACCTTTTCAGTATCTCTGACAGCAGGACCACCAGTTTGATAACCTACGGCATTCCCATTACTATCATATTTTGCATAGTAATACTGGTACTCTTCCAACGCATCATTTATCTTCTTGCAACAAAATTTGCAATCATTATTCGTTGCTGGCAGATATTCTTCCTCTTTTCTGAATACAAAGCTATATGGTTCCTTGTTGTCCAATATTCCTGAAATTACATCTGCATTGTCCATCAGCAACAGGAACAGTCGCTCATTCAGCAAGCCTCGTTCACGGTTGTAGTCTATATTTCCCCTACTTCTGAACGGGTTAATGACGATAGGTGTCTGATATGCATCGTTTTTATGAAACAGAGAGCCTATCCAGCATCTCTCTTCATCACTAAGTCTGCCTTTCAGATTCGGCTGTTGGGCTTCTTCTTCCAGTACTCGTTGGTCAGCTTCGTTTTTTTTATGATACTCTGCTCGTATATATTCCTCGTTTTGGTTAATCCATTCTGCTCGATAGTCATCAATATTAAATCCATAGGCAGAATAATCCACCATGATGGTATAAAAAAGGCTGGACAGTTGACTCTTGCATAATTTCTCCCAGTTTCGTGCTTCTTCCTCGTTTCTTTGTTCTTCAGCCCGATAGTCATAACGCCAAGCAATAGTGCCATCTGTTGCATCGCTCATGGTTATCTCAGCGTCTTTCTGTTCTATTCTAACCAATGTTCCGTCTGGCCTTTCTATATACAATCTAGCAAAGACACCATCTACAAAGCGTAAATCATACGATCCGTTATTATCTATACCTGCTCTCAGCGCATACGCTGTATTGTTAAGCATTCTCAGCAACAACTCGAGCAAAGAACTCTTACCAGAACCATTCTTACCTACAACGGCGCAAATATTTACCTGTATTTCTTTGTCATCATGCTTTTGATTATAAAAATTTTCGGGCAGCAGCGACGTTCCTCTAACCAAATGCCCGTATTTATCAAAATGATACTCCCTGCAAAATAGATACCTTCGATTCATATCCTGCGCAGACAACAACCTCATGGTACTATCATAGCGCTCCTTTTTTGCTTTTGCTATTTCAATATCCAGTTCCGAAAGACCTTCTGGTATATCAGGATAGCACTGAGCATAATCCACTGGCGCAGGTATTGTTTCTATAGCAATTAATTTAAACATATGTCACTATTTGTCAAGTATCTCAAAACACAATCGTTCCACCCTCATCACGCACTTTGCATTCCAACTCTTCCAATCCAAGTCCGCCTAAGTCGTTCTTGGCAGGTATAGTTGGTTCAGCAATCAGCACATACTCGTTACCATTTGCATTTTCTTTTCTTGCAAAAGAACGGAATCCTCTTCTTGCTTTCTCCACAAAAGTTGCTGCAAACAGTCTGATATGCAACTCTTGGTTTCGGAGATAAACAAAGCCAGGGTGACTCTTGTTCGCATCTTCAATAGCTTTACTTATCATTTGGTCTTGCAGGTATTCATATCCTTCTGCGGTCAAGCTTTCTATAATCTCCATATTCAGCTTGACCTCAGCAGACGGAACAAGATTTGCTACCATATCTTGTTGCCTCCTCAGCTTCTCCCTATCGCGAAACAAGCTAGGTATCGCCCCTCCCATCGATGCGATATGAGTAGGCACACCATTGACAAGGCAAAACCAGTCAACGTCCAATTCTTTTACCTGTCGCTCTGTTAGTTCTGACATAATCAGTCAAACATCGTATGGCAATTAGCACACCAGCCCCTGTTCTTCCACGTCCTTGGTTGGAATGCTTTAGTAAATAATATTTCACTCAACACTTGTCCATTATGAACCACCCCTTGTGGGTCAATTCTTTTCAGAACACTTGACGCTGCATAGTTCTCCGCACAATGTCCCACTCGGTTATGGCATTCAGGGTTAGCATCACTTTGCTCATTAAGTTTACCTAACCTATTAGATAGCTCCCGTGAAACCATAGGATGGAAGTCTTTTTCATTCGAATAATCACGATGATGTCCTACTCCCATCGCACCATCAATCTCTGCACCCACAGAAACGGCAGGGAAATCTTTTCGCTTCCCCCTGCGCCCATGATAGTCATTCAAATGCCTTCTATAAGCCACCTCATCATGCATCCGTGCAATCTGCATGAACAACTCGTCGTATAAAACCTTATTATGTGAAAGATTCATTTTTATCTCATTTAGACATAAACAGTAATTTTTCTTCGTGTGTCATTTAACCTAACATATTTGTTACACTTAGAAAACTGTATCATTATCTCAGGTTGAATTCAGAAATTCCTTTTGCAATTATTATTATTTTTACAATTGATAAAATTTAGACAAATTTTACGTACGATGGATATTTAATAAAAAAGGGGGTCAAAGCCCTTGAAATTCTTAATAATGAAGATAATATTTAGATAAATAAAGAGTATGAAAAAGAAGCAATTCTTCGAGAAAGCTCTCAGGATACTGAGAATTCTCAATACGTTGATGGCTCTTATGAATTGGATATTCTAATCCTTGAGAGTCTTTGGTTTTACCAAGATTGATATGCTCACTTTGTATTCCTGCTCATTTTGAGCCTCTAGGATGCTCTTCGACACATAGCGAGATCGAGGAGCATCTATCATTTATCCCGTTTTCCGTAATACCATCGCGGCTATCTTTCGTCTCTTGTCCAGCGATTCTATCGCGCTATTTATTCGCCACCATCTTCTTACGATTTCCTATAGGGCCTATATCTCATCCTCTCTATATAACTTTACACCTTAATCAAAAAATAATTGCTTCGATTCAACTACCGCATCTTCTATCTAATACCCTATCAAATCAAATTTCATCTTTGTATGAAGTTCATGCCAGCGTGCTTTGTCTTTTGGTGTCCCAAAGAAAGCCATGCGAAGATCTTCCTTGCTTCCAAAACCCATATTTTCCATTTCTTCCAGTTTTTCTATAGGAAACTGCTGCTTATTTTTTAGTAGCCTGTGTACTTCTGGAGCCATATTTCCATACTTCTGCTCCAAGGCCAGTGAATTGTTGTTAACAACCATGCCACCCGTGGCATGAAGATATGGTTTGCATTGTTCTACACTTACCTTTTCCATATTAACCCCAAGCTCCAAATCAGGATAAATCCAAGTCATTTGTTCAATTGCCGGGTCGTATGGCGAAACAGCTGTTGGCGAGGCCATTTTCAATTGGTTACATGGTTTGCAACTGGGAATAAGGTTGAAAAAACACATGGCAAGTCCAGGGTATTCATCATCACCTTTGGGATAGAAGTGGTCAAATTCCATTGTTCTACGTTCCTTACCATCTTTCAGTACAATGTCTATAAACTCATGCTCACAATAGGGACATACATTAATCCCCATCTTCTTAAACAGCGTATACGCATTATATGTCTCAGTTGGATCTACATATGTGGTAGGACTACTAGAGAATCTGTTCAGATAGAGACTCTTCATCTCCATGAAAGACAATTTATCCTTTTCTTCTGATGCCCATTTATCAAGCTGCTTTGGAGTTGCAAGAATAAATCTTTTTAGCCAACCATCAACCCCTTCTGAATCAGAGACATCTTCCATTCCTGAAAGAGCAAGTACTCGGCTGTAAAAGTTCGCCTTCGAACTCTCCCTCATAGTGTTCTCCACATAACTTTTCACCGCCTCATAGTGCAATGTCACTAACTCATCGATATTATGGAAATTCAGAAAAATCATAGGTCAGTTATTCTTTTTATCAAATTACTGAATAGACCTCGTATCATATCATCTCCGATACAAGGCACGAGTTTCGCCATATTCTCCACTTCCATTCTATCATCTGCAGTGAGAGCCTTTTTTCTATCCACCATCCTATTAAGCAATTCATACTTGTTTGTCAGGAATAACCTCGCCTGCTCACCTATCGTATACTTCAGAAAGAAACCATCAGCCATAATGCTATGTATGTTAGCGGCAAAATATGGAGTCTCACTTTGCGTGATATGGCACATACCTCTCTCGTCGTAATCCATCTTGATAACCTGATCGGATAGTACATCAGACAACATAAAAGGGGAGTGAGTACTCATAAGCACCTGAAATTCAGCATTTGGATTTCTTCGAGTCAATATGGCTTGCATTTTGCTTATAAAGGTTCGGCACATCTCTGGATGCATATAGCTTTCAGGCTCATCTATCAATAGAAGAATGTTAGGTTGTAAAGCCTGTTCATATTTCTGACCTTGCCCTTGCAATTTCAGTCTTTCCCCGTATTCTTCTATCACACCCCACACTTTCGCATACTGGTATTCACCAGAGCTTACATAAGTCCAATGATAGGGCAACAACATTTGTGGGAACACTTCTGCTTCATCAGGCCGGTATTGTCCCATCCGTTCAAACAAATCTGCCATCGGACTACCCTGTGCCAGGTCAATCTCCATGACTGGTATCGAGAATTCCTCATCTGAGAAATACCTGTCGTCCATCTTCATAAGGATATGATACAAATCCCTCACATCCGATCCTGCCTGCCACACAAGGCCTTTGTTTCCTGTAATTTCGTCGGTGTGAAAATCTATATATTGACACAACCAGTCAATCCTTTTGTCTAATGATATTTTCTCGAAATCAGGAAGTTCTGTAGGATCTTCAATCCCCAAATCATATATTCGAGGTATCCAATAATCAAAAGTCTCCATTGGGAAACCTTCATCCACACAATCAGCCCACTTCCGCAAATAAATGGCGAAATCGGTCATCAGGTCATGAATGAAACGACTTTTAGGAGTAGTTCCTTTTGGATATGTTGCTTTTACCCCTCTTCGTCCAGCAGCTCTGTTTCGCTCTTCCTTCTCTTGTAATCTGCTCTCATAAGTCCAATAATCGCTCTTCATCAAATCTTCATCCAGCTCAAACTTATGAAAGTCTTTCCAGTTGTCGCGCTTAATTACAAATGAAGCCCTTCGCTTTATACTATCCTCGCTGAATTGAGCTAGATAATCCTTCAGATATTCACATTCCAGCGACACGTCAGCCCTCCCCATTTGTGTCAGCATTCTAGGGATAAAGCCGTCCTTCTCTTGAATGCTTTCCATTTTTTTGTCCTCATAAGGACAATTGGCATACGAGTATCTATCAAATGCATTAACTACATAGGTATACTCTCTATCTTTAGACTCGGCATTTCTTGCATCATATATTCTATGATGCTCATAATCGTATCTGAACGTAGCTATTACCTGATTTTTTCCTAGTTCCCATGTCCTGTGTCCGCTTTGCGTATTAAAACCGTCAATCTCCATATTGACAACCTCAGCAAGGAATTCGTCAACAGCTTCTTTCTTATAAAGCATCAAATAACTATGTTCTTTACTTTCATTATAGCGGTCCCACTCGTCCATTCCAAGCAAATGAAGCAGATTTGTCTTTCCTGAACCCGTTTTCCCAACAATCACATGCAGATCACGCATAAAGCTATTACCATACATATAATCCATAGCGGCATTAGGTTCTTTGCGTACTATACGAAGAGCCGATCCGTCCAAGTTCACAGAAAACTTGTCCGAAAGATTTATCTCTTGACGCTCTATGTTTCTGAATCTTTGTATGTATATATAAATTAGCTTCATGTTCTAGATAGAGTTATGATTAGAACATTAATAACCATTCCTTAAACACCTCCACATTAACTTTGTTATATAGGTAGTCCATATCATGTGCAGTATTATTAAAACCGACAAGCGGCCATATCACTATTGGAAGTTGCTCTCTCAAACCAATAGTTCCATGACCGACTTATCAGTATTATAGCTTATACGAACATTGGTTCGCTACTTTACATCATATATCTTAATATTAGACATCACTTGCTCTATCTTCTCGATACTTACAGAACCTCCTAACATCCTATAGACATAAAGAGGTGTAATACAGCCGAAGTCCATAGAGCATGATCTTGTTTCGTTCTCTATCAGATCACGGATACGTAATACAATGTCATCCATAGTCATCTTATTTCAGTATATCCACGTCTTGCAATGGCTCATACGCGCCATCCTTCATTTCCAGAATACACGTACCTGATTCCAGCGCATGCACTGTATGCCATACACCTATAGGAATACTCACAGCCACATTAAAACCTCCAGGCTCAATGATAAACGAATCGGTACATATCCGTTCAAGTTCATCATAATACTCCACCCGAAGCTTGCCCCTCAGGCACACCATTGTTTCCGATGTCTTCTGATGCCTATGAATTGGCAAAATGCTCCCAGGCTCGATAGCATTCAGCATTCTCTGCGAACCATCTGTATCAGAATTCCTCAGGTCAAGATTCATCCTCAGTCTCTCCGAAGCCTTTGCCTGTTCTGTCAGGCTATTTAACATCACTTGAGTAATCTTCATGATTTCTTTTTTGTGGTACAAAGAGATATGAACAGAACGCCCATATCCCTTTCAATATTTCTTTTATCATAGCCTACGTAAAACGACTTCAAATGCCTCGGCATAATTACATCCAGCCTGACAGCCACGATATGCAGCAAAGCCCTCGATGGCTTCAGCCGATCTTGGATGCGGATAAGGTCTCATCACACCACGATACATACTCAAAGCTTTCACCTTAGCATCCACACCGTCCTTACCTACTTCCACCCAAGTATTGGGCTGGAAGCGGTTCATGGCCGTATTCAACGCCCATTCCGTACACGAAGGAACCTCCATATACCAAAACTCAGAAATCGGTTTCACCTCAGGCCTGCGCTGGAACAGACGAATCGCCTCCTGGCATGCCATCGACGTCTGCAGGTGGTCGTTGTTCGTATCCGCAGGATGATGCGTGATGATGATGTCCGGCTCACTCTCCTTGATGGCACTTTCGATGAACTGCACCAGCTGCAAGTGCGGCACCGTGTTCATCTCGATGTTCGGGAACGTCCCTTCATACTCCTTGTTCACCCCGATATATTTCAATGCCGCATGCGTATCATCATCCAGTTCCTTGTCATCCGGACGGAATGCACGCGCTTTCGCCTCTGTGCACATAATACACACATCCACCTGGTCACCATTGTGAGCCCATTTCCATATCGATGCTCCTGCACCCAGCACCTCATCATCCGGGTGCGCCACTACGATTAAGTATTTCATATTCTTTCCCTTAGTTATATTCTTTTATATGTATTGCTGATGAACGATCCATGCTTCAGGCACAGTGTCGCTTTCTATTCTTAGTTCTGAACTAATCACTTCCTATAGACATATCTTTCAATATGAATAGTCCTTTCTCATTTCTTCAACACCATTCAAAAAAAGGAATTCAGATGGAGATGATTTCTTAGCTTGATCATAGCTATTATGCCTGGATGTACTTGTAATCAAAGCACATAGTTTCCTAGCTCTGGTTACACCTACAAAATGCAGATTCAAATCCTGTTCATATTGAGGGTAACATAAGTCATTCCAGTCACCGTCTCTTGGTATTTTGACGGGCAACTCCCATTCATTCATGTTCAAATGATAGACAATATCAAACTCCAGCCCTTTTGCCTTGTGCAATGTCATTATGACAACTTCATTCTCTTTTAGCGGCTTATATGTTTCCGTCAGCTTCTCATCCGCTAAAACAGTTTTCAAATGATTCAACGAACTACCTTCCTGATATTTGGGAAGGATAATATCCGCAACTTTTTTGAACAAAGAAGGGAATTCATCAGCAATAACCAATAAATCAACCGCCCTTATTCTATCCCGTAATGTCAATAGTTTTTGCTTGACACTATTCGTGAAAATGTCATAGTCAACATATTCGTCAAGTACAGCCATAAAAGGCATATTCTTGTCAAAGTAAAACATCAATAACTGAGCATACAACCTTGACTTTGGATTCACATCATCGTCGAGAGGTGTAGATGCAACCACCCTGTGTGGTATCTCCAAGTTATTGTCAATATACGCCTGAGTTGTTTTGTTTTTCACGAGAATTGCCACCTGACTCAAATCTTTCACGTCCCAATTCTCGCAATCATCTCCAATTATACTCGTCAGATATTCAGCAACACTTGTTTCATCGCCATTAACCGTAATCAGTTCCACACCATCCTCATCAGTCTCTGTTATCTCACAATTTGCATCCAGAAGTCTGTTTGAATAGTTGACAATAGGTGTGGAACATCTGAAATTATCCACAAGTTGGAATGCTTTGAATCCTGGTTCCTTTTCAAGAGCTTCAAGATACTCGCTTACCTTGTGTGCAAACCCAAATATGGATTGATTGGGATCGCCAACTGCATTGGCTACAAGTCCAAGTTCTATAAGTTCACGAAATATACCATTGGTATAGGTGTCTGCATCTTGGAATTCATCAAAAAACACATACTTGAACCTTGCTTTCAGATGTGCTCTACAAGCAGGGCAATTCTTGATAATATGCAATGCCATCAACTCCAACGAGTTGATGAGCACATAACCTTCAAGAAACAATTCATAAAGCCTTTTCCATGAAGGTTCCTTGATGTCATCGTAGTCAGGATGGATACTTCCTATCCACTCAAAATCAGCTTTCCTATCCTTTTCTAAATCCTTTTCTGCAATTGGTATTACCTCTTTTGCAGGATACCCCATCACAAAATTTCCGAAAGGCAGTACTATTTGCGTTAGACAGAAACTGTCAATAGTCCCAAAGAAAGAGTTCTTTTCCCATACTCCATCAGTCAGTGACTTCCTTTTCAGATGCGTTGAAGCCTTACGGGTATATGAAATCGCTATCAAGCCTTGATACTCGCGCATCTCATCATTCCTGAGCAGACGTTTTATCTTCTCAGACATCACAAAGGTCTTTCCGCTGCCCGGCGAGGCCAACACAACGGTATTCCCTTCTTCATTTATAATATCACGCTGGATTGGCGTTGGTTCCATAATTTTCCTCTATATAATCCTTTGCGTCAAATAGTAGCGAAGCCAGTTTATCTTCTTTAAGGGCTTTCAGTTCATCTTTTTTCTTCTGCAAGAAGTGATACATGTTCAGACCCTTATGTTTTTTCATTTCCGTTATAATTTCATCATCGGTAATCCCGTCTTCGCCATCACCATAGTATTCTGTTAGGGCATCACGGAGTGGACTATTTAATAAATCAGTTTCCAAATCTACGTCTGCCGTCTGAATAGAGTAATCATCAAGCAAGTCTCTTATTATAGCTGCAGCTTTTTTATTCACCTCTGGAATATGGTCAGGATCGTTGAAACCACGCAATAAATTCTTGTTTCCCTTTATTGTTTTCTTATCATCCATATCCAAATTACAACCCTTTTCAAGACAATTCAAAGCCCTCTCAATACCGGCATAGCGATACTCAGCCTTTTTTGGAATCTTCATAATATCATTGTCAGTACGCATCGCCCATTCAATTTCCATGGCATTAAGGATTTTAATATAAGTAACGAAGTCCACTCCGTCAACACATAATACAGAAATATTCAATCTGTCAAGATCGATTTCCAATTGTGCAGCAAGCGTCTTGAACAAAAGTAATTCAGACGGTCCCTCAACCAATATGGCATAATCAGCGAAGAAAGCCTCTGCTGGTATTACACTCATTCTATAACCTAGGCCGTCAATGCCCTCCTCTATTACTTGGGAGCAACCATCTGAGGCCGCCAACGTTTCATTATTCTCTTTATAAAGTCTTATAATGGAATTGGGACTAAACTCACTAACAATAAACGGCGAATGGCTTGTCAAAATCACCTCACCCTTTAATGCTTTACCAAGATAAGCGGCCAATTCTCTTTGTTGATGAGGATGTAAATAAGCCTCTGGCTCTTCCACACAAATAATAGATACTTCATTAGAAAGATCAGAATTCTCGTTCTGAGAAGCCCACAACGACAAGTAAATTTGGTTGATTCTTCCCTCTCCACCGATAATCATATTCTTATCTTCATGCTTGGATGCCAAAGACACACTTGAAATAACTCTGTCTATCTCGGTCGTAGAAGTATCAAAGACTATCTTTTGTTCTCTATGGTGTATAGATAACTTGTCCAGTTCTTTGTTCAACTGCTCAGTGGCGTTCTTTACATAGGATAGTTCGGGTATCTTCTCATCTACATACTCCAGCTTCTTAGTTATTTCTTCATAAAGTGCATCATCCGCAATTATTGTTTCCGGGGCTCTATTCTCTTTGGCTTGATTTAGCAAGAGGTTCTTAGATTTATTGATGAAGCCCCAAAAATCCCGCCTGCTACTAATATACTTAAGATTGAGAAATTTTCTATAGAACGGACTGTCTATTTCTCCCAAATCCTCATCACTGTCGCTCTTCCCGCAATAAAAATGGTAATCAACTTTTTTGTTGTTTTTTACAACCCTATATTGGAGTACCATTTTTCCATCATCACTAATCTTTCCTGGCATTCTGGCCACTATGCAATCATCCTTCACGTCTGTGAAGTAGATTCTGATAATAACTTCATTGGTATCCTCATAAGCATAGAAATCAGAATCACTTAACTCATAGTCGTAATCAGATAAACTCCTGTCTAACAATAAACGCATGGCATAGATAAGATTCGTCTTACCAACGTCGTTAGCTCCTATTACAAGACTATGCTTATTAAAATGAACCGTAGCTTCTTTAAAGTTGCGAAAGCCTTTGATATAGATATGGTCTAAATGCATTGTTTTTTATTTTGACAAAATCACTTCGCCCCATTTATTCTGCTTGTCATAATTTCAGCATCAAACAAGGGTAACATACACTGTATCTTTTTAACCCAAACCTCATCGCTAACGGAGCATACTTTACATGCAATTCCTATGAGATTCCCATTATGGTTTAGCACGGGAGAGCCGCTAAGACCTTTCCAATCATCAACGACTACGGGCTGAGAATACTTTAGCACATAATAATTTCCGTCATCTCTCACATATTTCAATCCATCGTGGGATATGAAATCCGAACACATAAACACCTGCGCGTTTGCTCCTTTAACATATTTGTGATGTACTCTGCCAAACACAAAATAGTCATCATCCTTGTTTGCTACACAGATGCAATTCGAATCCAAATGCATTTTCTTCTCTCCCGCCGCCACTTGTGCACCATTAAGATTACATTCACTGGTTATATAGTTGGCCTTCTTTTGAAAATCATTCATCATTAGGAAAGCACCATCAAACAGCGGAAGTTCTGTAACATTGCCAGTGTTCATATCAACTTTGAGATGAGAACAAAACACAATTCCACCCATCGTTACCAACTCTGCATAATAGTGTCCATTCTCATCTTGTCCTATGTTGTTGGTCTGAATGAAAGCATTCCTATCTATCTTCCTTATGCCATTGTCATGAGTATTCACCACGTGGTCTGCTGTTACAAAGAACGACTCTCCTTTATAATCAAGGATAAAACCACTCCCCACACCAGTAGGCAAAACTGCTGTGCCATTTGCAGGTGATGAGACTATCTGATAACGGATATGCTCAAAAAACTCAGTTATTTCTTTCAATTCCATATATTTGGTTTTACCATTATTTCGTTTTTTTTGCGGCACAAACACAAAGCTGACAAATTGCCACAATCCTTTAAGAACAGCTTTAATCATAGCGTCATCTTATAACAATTCGTCTCATACCTCTCAAACCCCAACTCCTGATACAATTGGTTTGCCGCCACACGTGCGGGATTGGATGTCAACTGTATATGATGCACATTCATCTTCCTTGCCGCCTCAATCATACCCGTCATCAACTCCTTTCCGTATCCACGGCCACGGCACTTAGAGCAGACAACCACAGATTCAATATCAGCAATGGTAAACTCCAGCGTGTGTTTGATGCACAGCGTTCCGGTAGCCACGATGTACCCTTCATCCCTAATCACATACACATGGACATTTGCATCATTCAAGGCATCGTTCAAAAGCTCCTCATTACAGAAACTTGTAGCCGATAACTCATGCATCAGAGCATCAATGTCTGCCAAGTCTTGAGGTGTATATGAGCTTAACTCTTCTGCCATCACTTTTCTACCACCTTATACTGTTCCAAAGCCTTACCCAGCAAGAACAAAGCCCTTTGTATATCTTTCTTGTTTAGCACGTATGCCAAACGTACCTGATTCATTCCCATTCCTGGAGTAGAATAGAAACCCGCAGCAGGTGCCATCATTATGGTTTCACCTATTTTGCCTTCTGGCGTTTTCTCATCCTTCCAGCAGAAGTCGCACAAGCACCAAGCACAGAACTTTTCCGTATCCTCTACCGGCAACTGAGCAACAGTATAGAAAGCTCCCATAGGCACTGGTGTATAGCATCCAGGAATCCTGTTTACACCATCTATCAGACATTTCCTGCGCTCCACATACTCATCATACATCTCACGCGAGTACTGCTCTGTTCCTTCAATGGAAGCCTCTGCAATCATCTGACCAATCAAAGGAGGTGAAAGCCTTGCCTGACAGAACTTCATCACGGTCTTTCGTACCTGTTCATTTTTGGTAATTAAAGCACCTATACGGATTCCGCACTCAGAATACCGCTTTGAAACAGAATCAATCAGAACCACATTCTGTTCTATCCCCTCCAAGTGCATAGCAGAGATATAAGGAGAGCCGGTATAGATAAACTCACGATAAACCTCATCAGAGAACAGGTAGAGATTATACTTCTTCACCATATCTCGTATTTGATTCATCTCCTTCTGAGTATAGAGATAGCCCGTGGGGTTATTAGGATTACAAATCAGGATGGCTTTCGTCCGCTCGTTAATCAGGGCCTCAAACTTTTCCACCTTGGGCAGACAGAATCCCTCTTCAATAGTAGTTGCAACGGTTCTAATGACCGCACCCGCAGAAACTGCAAACGACATATAGTTGGCGTAAGCGGGCTCCGGAACAATAATCTCATCACCAGGATTCAGGCAACTCATAAAGGCAAACAGAACTGCTTCGCTACCACCACAGGTAATGATAATCTCATCCGCATCCAATTTTATCTGATAGCGGTCATAGTAGTTTACCAGTGCCTTACGCAATGAGCGATATCCCTGTGAGGGACTATACTCCAGCGTCTTTCGATCAATGTGCTTCAGTACATCCAGCGCCTTCTGTGGCGTGGGTAAGTCCGGCTGTCCTATGTTCAGCCTATATATCTTAACGCCTCTATCTTCCGCTGAGTATGCTAAAGGGGCCAGCTTTCTAATTGGTGATGCTGGCATCTCAATGCCTCGTTGAGAAATCTGTAGTTCGTTAGCCATTCAAGTTATTAAATCTTCACAAACTCTTCGGTTTCAACAAATGTCCCCACACTCCACTCCAAAAGGCTGACCACCTGCTTTCGCTATAGCACAATTCCTGTTTCCAGGCATTTCCTTGCCAACGTCGGTATTTATAAAGCAACCTGGGAATCAAATGAGATGGCTCACTCGCAGAATACTTTGGATACAAAATATCATTCAGCACCTTATCTTTCAAGTCTGGATGGAACTGAACATTAGGAAAAAATTTTGCATCAAACCCCAAGTTCCCCACACAAATAGCATTGATTGTATTATAGAATTCTATCATGTGGTATTTCTTCAAAACACCTATCAGCCACCCCCAATCTACCTCTTTCGTGTGTTTCTCCACAAAGAACGCCCAATCAAGAACTTGCCTTAAATTGATGTTAGATGAGGCAAAATGTCCTAACATATGCCTTAACAAAAAAAGTGCATGAAGATTAGGTGAGGGCAGATACACTTTCTCATTATAAACCTCAGTGTAATGAGAATCATCCATCCCTAACTCTTTAAGATACTTCTCTATCTCATAATTTGATTTGCGAGCATGAATATTATCAAAGTCATAGTGGTTTTCCACCATAAAATCTCCCCAATAAAACACTGTATGATGGTGATGAGATGAATCTATCTTTATACCCTTCTCGTTCTTCAACAGAGCATCCGCTTCCTTTTGTTTCCCAAACTGCCATACATCTATATCACCGCAAGGTCTGTGTTTCGGGTTAGTCCAGTCTAACGAACTGGCATATCCTTTCAACACCATCATTTTATATCCGTGTTGATTGTAGAAACCCGCCAAACTACCTATTGCCTTTTCATATGCGGCATACCGCCCTTCATAGTTTTGCAACACCTCTCCAATCCACTCCAGTTTCATTTGCACTGGCATCGTGTTTGGAAGGTTCGTTCCATCATTGTTTAAAGCATCAAGGATAATCGCAGAAAGACCTTGCAAGTCTGCATTGGCTTTCAATTGTATCCAATCAATCTCTTTGGCTATTTTCGTATCCCTAGATTTTCCTATCCCCAAACTCAATAGGGTCAGAAAAGTGTCTTGTTGAGTTATATTCATTTAATCTCCCACACTATATTTTATAGTTCTTCAGTACATCTATTGGCTCCCAACTCAATTCTTTTTTTGCTTTTTCATTATTCCATGTATCTGAAGTGACTATTTTCTCCAATCTGGAAGAATTGATTGGGAAGAAACTAAACACATCACCTATTAGTGCAAGACACTTTGCCATCCAGTATGGAATTGAAATGGGTTTACGTTTACCTAACTGTGTGGCTATTGTTGCCTCCAACTCACCAAACGAAGGATTGTAATCATCACAAACGTTATACACACCACCCTTCTCTACTACAAGTGGAACAAGGTTAGCGATATCCTCTGCCATCAACATACTTTTCCGTGCTTTACCACCTGATATACTTAGGTACTTTCCTGTTTTAATACCATTCACCATCGCGCCCAAATTACCCGGGGCGTTAGGGCCTGCTAATAATGCTGGTCTAAGAATACCAAGAACAACATTGTTGTCCTTGCACCATTTTGTCAGATATTCCTCTGCTTTAATCTTGCTGTCAGAATATGGCGAGTCACCAACCAAAGGTCTGGAATCCTCAGTATCCATATTACCCGGTTTATCACCATATACATTCATCGTAGAAATAAAGACAAGCGCTTTGGGTACTCCTACTTTTTCAAGCGCCTCACATAGGTGTATTGTACCGATATAGTTTACATCATAAAATGCCTTTTTCTCCGCTTCTGTTTTAGGGTAAACATGTGCTTTGCCCGCCGCATGTAGCACTATATCGAATTTACAAGGCAATAAAGGTACATCAGACACAAAGTTTGCCTTGATCTCATCCCTATCTGTAATGCCTATTGTGGTAACTTCATATTTCTTATCCAACAATGGCTTTACATTGGCACCAAGAAAACCCGTACCACCGGTAAAAAGGAGTTTTTCCATAATAGACTACTTAAATGAATCCCAGTTTTCAATTACCGCATCCCAGGGGCCACGGTCTTCTTTATCATAGATATAGACGCACTTGGCATCTTTGAAATCACGGAGCCATTCTGCCAAGCTAACCATACCACCCTCTACACGCTTGCCGTAGTCAATGACCTCACTCATGCTGGTGAAAGGCTCAAACTCCTTGCGGTCAGCAGGATCAATATATCCGTTCTCCATGCCCTTTACCCAGAGGTAATCTAGTGGCATTCCAGCAAACTTACAGGTGGGATTCCAGGCGGACGCACGGAAGTTGGTCTCCATGAAGTAGTAGATTCCGTCTTTATCAATCAGGAACTCCACTTCAAACACACCTTCAAAGCCAATTTCCTCAAACATGGCCTGCAGTTTCTTCTCCATCTCTTTGTCGGTGAACATGCAGACATCATGATAAGGGCTATAGTATCCCTGGATGAGGTACTTCCACTTCATCTGGGTGATAATCTGCATCTCCTTACCGTGATTGATGGTGTAGCCCTCCAGGGCCATTTCGTTTTGCTTGTCCACAAAGTGCTGAATCATAATTAGTGGACTCTCTATCTTCTGAATGGCCTCTTTCAGTTCCTGCTCATTCTGGCAGATATACACATCATATTTCCAACTGCCGGAGTTAGGAGAGATGTCTTTGGTAATGATCGGATACCACAGGTTCTCTGGAAACTGATCGTCCTTACCAATCACATAGCTATCCAGCACATTGAAACCATGTTTTTTTGCAAGTTGCTGGATCTCGTACTTATCCATGAACTCATTGATACGTCCCGTGCGTCCGGCATTGTAAGTGATGAACTTATCCTTCCACTCCTCATAATGCAAATCAAAGTAGCCTACAGACTTGTCATCAGAGAACACAATGTACGGTTTCTTACCAGTCTTAGCAGCCAGACCTCCATACTCCTTCATCAACAATGCATAGCCATCCTCTACGCTATCCACTCTGTGGAGTTTGGAGATATACTTACTGCGTGTAGCCACCTCATAGCGTCGCTTCACGGATATATACACGGGATTGATACCATTCTCGCCAAAGGCGCGAATCATATTCAATGGGTTATAGTGCTCTAGGGCAAACACTATACATAGATGTCCATTAAAACTATTGTTCATATTATTCACCTTTCTTTTCTTCTACATACACATTATCACCCTTCACCACAGTTTTTATGATAGAGAAAAATGTTTTTATGTCATGAGTAAAGGAAACATTATCTGCATATTCAGCATCCATCTTAAACTGAAGGTCTCTGTCGGCAGATGCACGATAATCTACATCTACCGTACAGAACATACCAGCTTTTACATCGTAGCGTTTGCAATATTCCTTATTCTCTTTATAGGGCTCAAACTCCCAATCAAGTATTGGTCTAGGCCCAATAATGGCCATGGTTCCATTGATGATGTTAAACATCTGAGGCAACTCGTCCAAACTGGTTCTTCGTAGGAATGCCCCTACTTTCGTAATTCTGGAGTCATTGGAACTTTTGGCAATTCCCCCCATTTCGTATGCATGGTTGCACATAGTTCTAAACTTATACACAGTGAAGGGTTTCATACCCTTCCCAAGTCGAACTTGCTTGAATAATGCGGGTCCTTTACTGTCAAGCTTTATCCATATAGCAATAACTATCATTGGGATACACAAAATAACAAGCCCAACAATAGCCAAAGTCGTATCAACAATCCTCTTCAAAAACGCTTTATACATAGGAACTTATTTTTTATTCTTACCAAAGAACAATTCGGGCACTTTGAAGAAATACTTCAGATATATCATAGGAAGGCAAGTCCAAACTCCGTTCTCCTTGCAAGCACGAACTTGCTCTTTATTCATCATAAGCCTATTACTACTATTTGTGCTTATTCCACTAGCCCTAAATGTAAGTATAGTATGTCTTAAATATTTATACTTTACCCTATGTACTAACAAGAATCGCATCATCAGATCATAGTCTGCTGAGATGACATAGCCCATCTTGTAATAACCATATTTCTCAAACAGTTCCTTTCGAGCATAGAAGCTGGGGTGAGGCGGCTCTAAACCTATTCGGAACATCCACGGGCGGAAATACCAAGGAGCCTCAAAACGGTAGTTTACATCAGGGTTCTCTGGCTTAATAATTCTCTCATCACCAAATGTTACGCCTATGCTATCATCTTTTTCGAATGCCTCAGCGATGGTTGAGAACACATCATCCCTATGAAAGAAGTCATCTGAATTAATAATCCCGACCACATCACCTGTTGCCATCTTAATACCTTTATTGATTGCATCATAAAGGCCTTTATCTGGTTCACTTATCCAGCGAAGCCTTCCTTCAAACTTTGGCTCATACTCCTTTAATACCTCAATAGTATTATCTTTAGAGGCGCCATCTACAATGATATATTCATAGTTTTTGTTCTTCTGAAGCATAACACCCTCAATAGCGCTACGGATAACGTGCGCTCGATTGCAGGTTACAGTAATAATAGATATTTTTACTCCCATATTATTTTAAGATTTTATAGTTTTCAAATACATCCATAGGTTGCCAACCGAACTCTCGCTTGGCCTTTTCATTACTCCATATGTCAGGAGTCACAATCTTCTCAAGACGAGAAGAATTGATTGGGAAGAACGCGGAGCTTTTCGTCCATTCCATCCAAACACTAATTAATGCCAGATGGTGATGCCATTGCCGATATCCCTCATTCCTTAGGACAGCAATCATATAGTTTTTTATAGAAATCATCACGTCTTGCCTCCAAAATTGAAGCTTCGTATTTTAGGCTTGTCTGGTAGTTTTCCTTGCTTGCCTGTTCATATGCCTTAGGGCTTTCCAGAAGTTCCTTTATCCTGTCAGCCAGAGCCTGTACATCATAATACCCTACAAGGAAATGTTCATTGATCATTTCTGGGATACCCGAAGCAGGTGTTGACACCACAGGCAGACCTTTTGCCATAGCCTCAATCAAGACACGCGGAAGTCCCTCGACTTTTGTTGGGAAAATGAACATATCTGCGTTGTCAAGCAATGCACTCAACTCTTGCTTATTGACATACCCTACATATTCAATATTATCTGCAATCCCTCGGTTTTCAGCATATTTGACAATTTTTTCGACTCCATTATTATAATTATAACCAGCAAACCTTACGCAAAGATTTATTCCTGAGTTTTTAAGCAAGACTAAGGAATCTAGTACTTCTTTATAACCCTTGACTCCCTCAAGATAGATCTGGTTAGATACATGTGCCGCTATATAACGATCTTTCTTGCAAAAGGTTCTTGGAGCATTGTAGAAAGATGCCGGTAAAGACAATGAGGAATAATTAGATACAAAGTGATTCTCCTTCTCCGAGAAATAATTCCTTTGCAAATACTTCTCAGTGACACAAGATACCCCATTTGCGCTCCTACAAATAGCTTTCATCTGGCGATGTATGATTCGCCACAATACATTTTCCTTAATGGTCCTGGCTGTTTCATATCCGTCTTGTGCATCAAATACTACTTCACACGCATAAGGTATTCCGGCGTCCTTTATATAGGGAAAAACTCTCTGACTCAATGTAGAAGGTATGCGAAGCATTGCAGCATCACATCCATTGCATGAATATTTTAATAATTTTCCGACCTTGAAATATACCTTTGCATATTCAACAGGTCCTTGGAAATGAGGAATCGGATAACATTCAATTCTTGGATCGTCTATAATAACTCTTCTCTTTCCAAGTTCTTTCTCTTCTCTGCATCTAAGTACTAATCGTATTTTATCAAACACTCTAAGATACCGATCAAAGATTGCTCTACGCTCAACATTTTCCGCATAGTATTTACCATCATGCAGGATTAAGTCCTCATCACAATATAACGCAAGTGTTATGTCCTTCATTTTAAGGGATGTTCTACAAATTAAGTTGTTAATAATCAATAAGTTGATTGCGCAACCCAAGGAAAAGTGGCATATCAATCATATTGTGGCCTAATTTTTGTCAAGTCAATGTATTCTCCAATCTTACACTCCCATTCGTAAGGTTCTATAGGTACGAAAGCTCCATCATGATAGAAAGTCAATTCTCCAAAATAGATCTGATGATTGATTAAGTAAAAATCTACGCGAACATGTGGCATGCCCTCAGATAAGATTGATGCCAATTGTTTCATCTTCTCCCACTCTGGAAATTTATCAATATACTTTGATGCATTAGGATAACCTTTACTTTTGATAGGAAGATGATTCAAATCCCCATCATACCAATCGAACTTCAAAGGCTCGCCTGGAGTATAACGGTCGGACGCAAAGAACAAAAGCTTCGGTACACCATCGAAGCACATCACTTTATAATCTACAATATCCTGACCATCATCATTCTTTAGCAACTTTTCTGCAATGATTCTTGGCTTGATGTTATAATACACCCATTCTCTTTGTATTTTGTCACATGACTTCATTGATTTTTCCAGGAGCTTCTTTGCATTCTGTTTATCAAACATTGCTTTATCTTTACAAACAACAACACCTGTACCGCCTCCGCCATTTGTCGATTTCAGGACAAACTCGTTAGGTAACGTTTCGAAATCTATGTCTTCAAATTTATCCCAAACACCATAGGTCGGAATTATATATTCCTTACCTATTTTACTTTCTACAAAGGACTTAACCGATGCCTTGTCTGCATAATTTGTATAAGCCTTATCTTTATAATAAATTTTTAGCCAATTCAATTTCTCATTGAATGATTTCGGATTTTTTAAATCCAACTTACGTCCCATTATTAATCTATAACGAACTCGCAAATATATATCATCGGGGATAGAATCTCCAATTCTTCCCCAAATAGCTGCCATTAATTGAGCTGGATGGCAAATAACTCTTAACAGTCTATTCATTATTTCTATTAAATAATGCAATATAAGATTCTACATATTTATTTATATCAAACAGATCTTCTGCAATCCTCCTACTATTAAAACACATATTATTTACATCTTCTCTACTAAGGTTGAAGAATTCTTCAAAAGAGGAAATTATAGATTCTACATTGAAAGGATCGAAGAGAAAACCGTTGACTCCATGGTGAACCATCACGCTATTATCAGCTACATCACTACAAAGAACAGGCTTTCCACAACTTATATACTCGCTTATTGAATTTGAGAAGCCCTCTCCAATAGAAGGTAAGCACATTACATCGAATGTCGGTAATAGTCTGGCAACATCTTTTGTGTGGTTGTGAAGGTGAATAACATTTTCAAGAGAATACTCTACTACTTTATTATTCATTGACTCATAATATGGATTATTCTCTTTGTTACCATACCAATCAATCTCAAACGGTATTGAAACTCTATGCCTTAAACCCTTTATTGCCTCAACAAATCGAATACAATTCTTCTGTAACGAATAGCGGCCAAAAACACCTATTTTTATAGGAGTGTTATGTTGTGGTGCAGAGAACTTGAACTCCTCTGTATTCGTGTAATTAGTGATTACATGGAGTTTCTTGGCTATTGATTTTGAAATTTTGGACAGATCATCTTGCTGTGTATAGCTATTGGGAACTATATAGTCTGACCTTTTATAGAAAAAAAAATAATTACATTTTTTATAAAAAGGAATTTTGCCAAATGTCGCACATCGTTCACCAGAAATGACAACAGTATCTCTTTTGAGCCAAAGAGCAGGCATAGACATGGCGCTTTCTCTTGCTCCAAAACATATTATACAATCTATATTTGTTTGGAGAAGGTATAAATAAAGACTAACAATCTTTTGGATCTTTCCTTTTGAGGGTGCTATACGAACCCTCGAAATACGAGAATCGAGCAAATAGTGGTCTTCTGAATCAGACAATGTCATTACAGTTACATCATATTGTCTTCTAACTAATTCATTTGCCAGAATAGATAACTGATGCTCAGCTCCACCACTTGACATTGCATTAATGAATAGATTTATTTTTTTTGACATTTATTTGCAAATAAAAGTTTATTTAAATAAAAAATAGCACAAATAGGAATTAGTTCCTTAAACTGTCCGACCAGGGTTGATCGAGGTATATAAATAGCTTTACTTGCGATTAAAAGAACTATAGCTATAAAAAACCAATTAGAAGGACTCTTTATGTAAACCGAATAATCAACCTTTTTATAGATTATCCCCACGATAAACAACATAATAATCACACCAATAAATCCAAAGTCAAAATATGGATCTGTAGTTACAGTTGTTCCTATTTGAGTGAATTCATGTGTACCATATACCACATCTGTCATTTTCAAATTTGTCGACCTTTCATCATCAGTAATCTTTAATGAATTAACTAAATATGAAGGTACAAATGGTACACATTGGATTACCTGATAGAATGTATACATACCATTGTGGTAAGGTTCGTTTTTGTAATTAATAAAGTCGACGGCAATCTGATTACAACGAGAGCTCATAGCGAGTTCTTCTGTAAGAGGAAGAATTGTACGCTCGCTAAATCTTGCGTCAGAGTTATGTGTAAAATCGGTTATTGACTCTGTTACTCTTTCTGTGAAAGACTTGTCCAATGAAGCTGATCTAGCCATTCCTACGACATTGATAACAAAAGTCGCCACAATTCCAAGTACTAGCAACTGCAATACTCTGACTTTTGCCTTAGACAGCATTAAATAAGCAAAAAAGACGGCCAATAAGGTATACATGAAAGGGCCTCTATCTCCACTAACAAGACGGATTCCAGAATATAAGCCAATTACTACCCAACTAAAGATAGAGTTAGACTTCAAGAAATCCATAAATGAAACTTTCTCTTTTTCTCTTAGATTCAGTACGATACCGGTAAGGATAGCTAATGTTGTATCATAGAATAACATCTCGTAGTTACTTTCAGCGGTACCGGTTGCATCCTCAAAATAATTCTCTCCTATCATTAAACTGAGAATATCTACCGTTGCTATCCAGGCCACAAAAAACAACAATTGAAGAGCCACCAAAAGGCCTATCCTAATGTGTATGTGATGAAAATCAGATTGCTTTGTGTTACCACTATTAGTAGAATTATATCCCATTACGAATGCCGCTAGCCCTATTGTACACATTGCTGCAACTGTATTGACTGTATGAGGCATATAGAAATCACTATATCTTTTTAGACCTAGTATCAAGTCAAATATATACTGAAAAGACACTGCAAAAAAGGCCAAAAGAAAGATATTTGAGGGTCGACACCAAAGGCTCTTAAAAACAGAATGCTGCTGCATGTAAAATTGATACGCATATAACGAAACCACAAAAAACACGCATATCTCGGGTAGTAAAATGCTATTTTTATCTGTTAGCGTATGTAATACATATACGATAGCTATTACAATAGAGCAAAGTATATATTGAATATTCTTCATCTTCTCTTTATTACTGAATTTAAGATTGATTTTGTATTTACTCCTTGAAGCGGTAGAATGAACCAGAAAATACATAATAATACTAGAGATGCAGATAAGATTTTGAGAATTATATCTACATCATCCCAGAATGGAAGTTCAAATAATGCGAAAAATATCAATCCCGGTATGATAGAAATCAAACATTGCCAAAGACTTGATAGTACATTGGTCGATGTAATCCTGGAATAAAGAATAATATTAATCAGATAACCTATAAGTGTACTAACGATATAGGCATATATCATATAGGAAGGAGAAACTGCCAATGCTAGAATAATAACAGCAATGCCTAGAATCCGTTTAAAGAATGTTGCATATAGCAGTTTTCTCACTTCGCAAAGAGCTTTGATGAAATTCCTAACAAGGGTTTCCATTATTAAGAAAATTCCGGCAAATGTGAGAGCCTTAAGATAAAAGCCAGCTGCCAACCATTGTGAACCAAAAAGTAGCAGAATTATCTCGTCAGAAAAGATTGCTACTAACATTAAAAATGGTATTGATACAGAAGATATTGTTATAAATGTAGAATTCGCTTCTTTTAGGAAACGCGGTCTGTCATCTTTGATTTTTGTCAATATAGGGAATGAGACTGTATTAATTGCTGTAGCAACGGTCCATGATAGAGTTTCCTCAATTCGTTTAGCTTGATAGAGGTAACCTGCCTGCTGTACATTTAGGAACTTACCTGTCAAAGAAGTCATTAAATTCTCATAAACTGTATCAACCACAGTAGTGATGGTTGTGAAAATTCCAAAAGGAAGCAACCGCTTTATGCTCTCAGCAGAAAAACGAAATGAGAATCGGTATTTACAGGAATAGCAATTGGCAAGCGATGTGGCAAGCACACATACAACTTGATAAACCACAAGCGCATATACACCTGCACCCCAAATTGCTGCCCCAATAGAGCAGATTGAGGCAACAACTACACCTATCAATGCATTGATACACGCTTCTTTGAATCTTAATTCTCGGTTTAGGATTGCTTTTGGCACAATACCTATAGCTGAGCAAGGAAACACTAGGCTAATAGCGCATATTACCCAAGCAAGGCCTTCTATTGCAAAATAATCCTCTAAAGCATTGGCTGAGAAAAAAAGAACCACATAAATTAATACACTAATTCCTGTGTTAAAGACAAAGATTGACGAACAATCAACTTTGCTTATTTCCTTCTCTTTTACCAGACTGCCACCCAGTCCTGAATCGAGAAGAACATTCGCTACAAGGAATATAACAGACAAGACTCCTATTTGCCCGAAGTCATCAGGCGTCAAGAATCTGGCAAGAATCATGGTGGTAGCTAAATATAGGGCTTGAGGCGCAAACCTGCCGACAAGTCCCCATATATATGCAGGCTTATTTTGCATGATCTGCATCTATTCTATTAAATATCAGCCAATTTGGATATTTTTCCTTAACTATTTTTGCTGGGCAACCTGCTAAAACGACATGTTCTTGCTCGCAACTTTTATTAACCGTAGAATTGCCACCAATAGTTACATCGCTTGCTATTTTAATATTTCCAAATAAAATTGTACTTGGCCCAATATATACATTGTCACCGATGATTGGGGCTTCCGGACTTCCAGCGCTTGCCCCAATATTTGTTCCTGCATGTAAACGACAATTCGCGCCTACTCTCGCATTGCCATTTACCACTATCGTCCCATAATGAGGAATTGACAATCCAGGTCCAAACACATTTTGAGGAATAGAAAATCCCAATTTTAGTTCAACTTTTCTAAGTTTAATTTTGTAATAAGTACAAATAAGACTATTTATAGGGGAATGAACGTTTGAATAATACTCAACCTTACGGAGATAGTATAGAAACTTAATGATTGGATCAGGAAAGAAAAAATCTTTCAAAAATGTCTGTACCCCCCCCTTATTTTTTACGCCATTCATCAAAAGGTCTTGTTTAATATAATAATTTAAATCTTCTTTATTTTTAATCATAAGAGCATATTGTAGTTTAATTTGTTTAATTTCTTACTATCCCTGCCCACCCATTCTTTGTCGGTTTGACAACAGTAGTATTCCGAATGGAACCTATATACACATCCTTGGATGCTTTGTTAATTAATTGAGGATTATCACATTTCGTGTTAATTGAAAAGGTTTCAATTACGGTTCCCTTCTGCAAAATTATAGGTGAAGAATCGGACTTATTCTCAATGCATACATTTAGTTTCCGAACAGCAGCGTCGGAGACAAATAGCTCAATTTGCTGTTCTTTATACGACGGAGTATAATACCTTGTGTTCCCTGAATATGAAAACTTATCACATACTGTTTGCTCCAGCCCTCTTACTGGATGGACCGATCGACAAAAATATATCCTGTACGCATCAGTAATCGTATTATTCCTTATTACAGTTTTATTACAATCGAAGTTCACCATCGCAAGCAGCATGCCGATGGCTTCATCTTTCCATGTGAAAGCGTTGGTGTCAATAATACATGACTTATATCCTTGAAGGTAAATACCGCAAGTTCGATTGTTACCAGTATTATTATTCAAGTTACTGCCATATACCGTAAACTCATTCCCCGTAACAATAAACCGATCATTCTTCGCATTAGCTTTGAATTGAAAAATTGACGAGTTCTCCAGTTCTACCACATTATTACTTATTCTAATTGTACTTTGAATAGGTTTCGATTTCTTGTATTTGAACTGATATGCTTTGTCTTCAATGAACTGCGAAAAACCATGGGATGAAAAAAAATTCCCTTTAATCACTACATTTACAGTTCCACAGTACATGTCCCATAACTGCTTGCCATGCGATGACGTGGCATTAACTTCATTATTCTCAAACAAGACTCCATCTGTACAGTTGATTGCTTCATCATATTTATTCTCACTAAAATACGCAGAAGTTTTAATAACCCTATTTACATTTATAGAATTAATCTTGCAATTTGAAATCTTGATTTTTTTTATCGAGAAGAAAGACAAATGATCTTGGGCATATTCCCAGCCTTGTGGACATTTCGACAGATCACAGTTCAGTTCGCAGTTTGTGAGTTTTATGTTTTTACTGATTTTGTCGCCATCATCAGACTTCGTCTTATTAACAAAAAACAATCGGCCATTAATAATTGAACTATCAACTGTTATATTAGACGAATTTATAGCAAATAACACATAATTCTTATTTACACTATTGGATTCTATTTGCTTGACAATTTTTACATTGCTTATAGTAATAGCCTTCTTCGAGTCGGTAATGTAAAAACCAGTATTCAAGTTTTCTGAGATAGAAATAGAATGGTTTTTACCTTCAATACTTGAACGTAAATAAACAGATTTATCAATGTAAATATTTTCTGCCAAATAGCAACCATTGCTGCATGCTTGTAGCTGAGAAGCGACAACGTCTGAAGCATAATTGTAAATAGGAATGTAAGAATCAATAGAAGAATCTTTTGAGAAACGTACATTCAGACTGTTCCTTACGATTTCGCCTTTAATCCTTACACGACCATTAAGCATCCCATTAGCGATGCTTCCGTCAGAGAACAAAAGAGTACATCCTTGAGGCAAATTGATTGTTTTTCCCTTAAGATCCAGTGGAGTATTTATAATATATGTGGTATTCGATGAAGCCAACTGGCTCTGGATACCTTTGTCCTGATTCACTATGATATTCTTTGACCATATTATCTCACATAGGGAAATCAATAATATAGTTGCAAATAGTCGTTGTCTTGTCATTAAGGGAAAAGATATAAGTGAGGTACAATTAGTCTCTTCTAAACAAATCTCTGGTACAAACTTTTTCTATTTCATCATCTAGTGCAGAATCATAGCGGTTGGCAATGATAGCATCAGATTGTTTCTTGAATTCGTCAAGTTTATTTATAATCTTTGAGCCAAAGAAGATTTCACCATCTTTGAGTGTGGGCTCATATATGATGATATTAGCACCTTTGGCCTTGACGCCCACTGCACTAAACAATCCTGGAGTAGCCTCATAGCGACGGATAAATCAGCTTTCTCCTTGTATGACTCAAACTCCCAGTCAAGGATAGGACGAGGGCCAATTATCACCATCGTAACATTCAGAATATTGAACATCTGCAGCAGTTCATCCAAACTGATTCTGCGCAAGAATGCCCCAACTTTTGTAATACGAGGATCATCAGAACGATTGGCAATGCCTCACATCTCGTATGCATGGTCTCACATCGTGCGAAACTTATAGATGGTGAATGGTTTCATACCTTTACCCAATCGCACCTGCCTAAATAATACCGGCCCTTTACTTTCCATCTTGATGGCAATCGCAATAATCACCATCGGTATCGCAAATAGCAGCCCTGTCACCGACAAGGTGCAATCTATCATTCGCTAAAAAAATGTTTATATATAGCTTATTTTTTTATAAACTTACCGTCATCCACTGAGAGCAAGAATTCTTTTTTTCTGCGCCCATGTAAAGACTTTGTTCTAATATTATATTTTGCGTTCCTTTGAAAATACTCCTCAACGGTACATATATATTTAGCAGGGTTCCCGGCCACGACAGTAAAGGGAGCTACTGACTTCGTTACCACACTACCAGCAGCAACTAAGGAGTTTTTACCGACAGTAACACCTGGCATTATCAATGAGTCTGTTCCTATATATACATCGTCCTCAATTACTACTTTACCAAACAAGTCGAATTCTGGGTCAAAATATCTAGCAGCCTTACCCCCCCCATGTGTAAATATCTTGCAATTTGTTAGTTGACAATTGTTTCCAACAGTTATAAGATAGGGCTCAGAGCTCCACCAATGGTCTTTTCCTATTAAATTACCTTCACCGATATTTACTCCAATGTGTCTCGCATATCCTAATGGACTATCAAATCTTCGATGAAAATAGTTTACTACCCTTTGTATAAAATCTTTATTCATAATATAAATAATTAAAAAAACAACATCACTTTACAAATATACTACGTGTAAAAGCCTGCTCATCCTCTTTGCTAAATAATTTCTTTGCAGAATCCTCGTCTATATACAAGGCATTGAAAACACACCCTTGCATACCATAGTTCATAAATACCGTCCCAATGTTATTTAATTTATTATTATTAATATAATAAGCAGAAACACCATAACTGTTATCAGCCCTATTGGTCAAAGGAGCATTCACGAAATATGTATCAACAGATGAGGTACATTCATTGTTTTCTATCCTATACTGTCTGCATAAATTTCTCAGTTGAATATTCACTTTCCCTTGAAATACGTTATTAGAAATCTCCGTAATGTCGTAATCACCATTTTTTATAGAATGGTCTTGTATGACTGATAGGTTATCATCTGTAACATTGATAACCTTCACATGATTCCCAACAAACCGGAATTTAGAATAAGCATCAATAAGATAGAAAAACCATTTGTCCTGGGATTCTTATCTACTTTGATTTTATTTTCCAAATATTCAAAAACAGCTTCACCTTGTAGATTAAGATAACCCAGTTGGCAATTACACTTTATTTCATTATTAATTACGCAGAACCTCTGTTTACCTGTAATTCTTGCTGACTTGTTCTCGAACAGATCCAAAAAACCTGGGTTCAATGATAAGCACCCCTTCAATGTCTGTCCTTATTACTTCCATATGATATACTGCAGTTCAGAAGAGTATGCGCTTAATAATTAAGACTTGCATGGATTTCTTCTGCTCTTTCTAAAGCCTTTCTTAGAGCATCCTCGCATTCTGGTTTGAACCACACTTTAGTTTTCATTTTCTCCAACCAATCTGTATCATGGAAATGAATGGAAAGAATAGCATAAGGATAAAGACAATTTACCAAATCTCCACCCTTAGACACCGCCCAATTACCATATACAGAGTCTACATCTGTTTGGATATTGAAATAATGGAATTGTTGGTATACTTTTTCCTGATTCATTATTTATCACTTATTTTTCCCCTATCCTAGTGTAGATAAAGCCTTGATCTTCTAGTTCTTGGCGATCATATATATTTCGACCATCAATCACCACATTCCCTATCATCACCTTCTGGATGACATTCCAAGAGGGCATACGGAACTGGTGCCATTCCGTCATTAACGCAAAGACATCTGCACCATCGGCAGCATCATACATATTCTTACAATATATCACAGTGTCTCCTAGGCGACGTTTGCATTCGTCCATAGCAATGGGATCAAAGACACGGACGGTGGCTCCATCCTTCAGCAGTTTGTCGATAACAACCAAGGCTGGTGCCTCACGCATATCATCTGTCTCAGGTTTAAAAGCCAAACCAAGAATTGCTATTGTCTTTCCCTTCACATCGCCAACAGCCTTAATTATCTTGTCATAAACTATGCTCTTTTGTTTCTCATTGACACGCTCTACGGCCTCGATGACCTCCATGTGATACTCGTTATCAAGACCTGTATGAACCAGAGCCTTGACATCCTTGGGGAAGCAAGAGCCACCATAGCCGCAACCGGCATAAAGGAACTTGGTGCCAATACGGCTGTCGGAGCCTATGCCCTTACGAACGCTATCCACGTTAGCACCTACGCGCTCGCAGAGATTGGCAATGTCGTTCATAAACGAGATGCGAGTAGCGAGCATGGCATTAGCTGCATACTTAGTCATCTCAGCAGAGGGAATATCCATAAAGATGACACGGAAGTTCTGGAGCATCAGAGGGCGATAAAGGCGTGTCATCACTTCCTTAGCCTTCTCGCTCTCAGTACCAACCACCACGCGGTCGGGACTCATAAAGTCCTTAATAGCCGCACCCTCCTTGAGGAACTCTGGGTTGCTGGCCACATCGAAGGGTACATTAACGCCGCGCTTATTCAATTCTTCTTGAATAGCGGCCTTGACTTTTTTAGCCGTGCCTACGGGCACAGTGGACTTAGTAACAAGGATAGTGTACTTATTGATGTGCTGACCGAACTGGCGGGCTACCGCCAGCACATATTTCAGGTCGGCAGAGCCGTCCTCATCGGGGGGGGTGCCTACAGCACTGAACACCACCTCTACATCATCGAGTACCTCGCTAAGGTCGGTGGTGAACTTCAGGCGATCAAATTCAACATTACGTTTCACCAGTTCTTCAAGCCCTGTCTCGTAGATGGGCATTATACCATCCTTGAGTTTCTGGATTTTCTGTGCGTCGACATCCACACACGTTACATGTGCTCCCATCTCTGCAAAGCACGTACCACTAACCAGGCCAACGTAGCCTGTCCCAACAATTGCTATATTCATATTAAAAATAATAGAGTAATGAATTATATAAAATGTGCTCCGTCATCAGGTTTCACCCAGAAGACTTTGAATGTTTTCTCGTATTCCGGAAACTGCTTAAGATAACGGGCTGTGAGATCTTTCTCTATTGCTTCTTTATATTGTGGATCAACCAAAGCTATACAAGCTCCCTTAAAACCAGCACCGCTGAAACGTCCTCCCCACACACCTGGGAGTGAGCGCATTATTTCATAAATAGTAATGAGTTCTGGTGAACCACACTCATAATTGTAAATACTTGATTCACAAGAGTCAAAACTCAACTTTCCAAATAACGTCAAGTTACCTGTTTCCCAAGCAGTAACACCTTGGCGAACTCGACGGCATTCAGAATAGAAATGTTCTGCCCTGCGCGCAAAGCGTTTAGGCATAACTATATGTGTTTTGTCAAACATAGCCTTCGGTATATCTCGCAAAAATGTTTTATCGAAGGTCTTCAGTGGTTGATCAGTATAAGCCAACATGTCCCATGCAGCTGTCTTGCATTCAAATACACGGAGGTTATAATCGCTATTCACGAGGTTACGTGTTAGTCCGCTAAAGAATATACCAATTTCGAAATCTGGCATATCAGGATGACGTTTGATAATGCGCCATTCATTGCTATCGCAATCGAGGAAAAGTAAACCATCTTTCTTGCCCAAAGCAATACATGCCTGATCCAATAAACCATTGTTAAGACCGATATACTCACGCTCTGCCTCAGAAGCGATCTTTACTATTTCAAACGGTTGTAGTGAAATATCATTCGCCTTGGCAAAAGCCATCACGTATGCTATCAGCACAGCTGCACTACTGGACAGACCGCCTACAGGCAGAGAGCCTTGAATAATACCAGTTATGCCCTTTGAGAGATTGAAACGCTTATACAAGGCGTATTTTGCACCACGGGCATAATCACCCCAATGACCTTCTTTTACCTGAGAAGGCTTATTTAAGTCAAAGTCAACAAAACCTTCGAATGTCCTTGACTCCAAATGTACACGACTATTGTCGTTGACATCAAACCACAGGTCAACACCTTTGTCAATAGCAAAACCCGTCACCAACCCATGTTGGTGGTCAACATGTGCACCCAGAGGGCACACACGATAAGGTGAAAAAATATGATATTGCATCTTATTCAAACAAAAAGGGGCAAGATTATCAGGTTATTGCAATCGACTTGTCGCTTCACTTGTCGAAGAACCTTTTTCTTTTATGAGAGCCCTGATAAGAGCCTGCCCCCACGCATAACGATTTTTTTATATCCTGCCTCGCGGCAGTGTGGCTATTATAATTTACCATGTAGCTAATCTTGAGGAAATGGCAGTTGTGGAGAAGGAGGATATTATCTCTCGGCCCTCATTGGATTATTGAGGAAGTCCTCATAGGCCAAACGTATGCCATCCTCCAACTCGGTTTTATACCTCCAGCCCAACTTTTCAGCCTTGCTGACATCCAAGAGTTTTCTTGGTGTGCCATTGGGGCGCGTAGTGTCCCATTTGATTTCGCCCTCATAGCCTATCACTTTGGCCACCAACTCTGTCAGCGCCTTGATCGTCAGCTCCTTGCCCGTACCTGCATTCACGGTTTCGTTGCCCGAATAGTTATTCATCAGGAACACACAGAGGTTAGCCAGATCATCTACATATAGGAACTCGCGTAAGGGACTCCCATCACCCCAACAAGTGACTTCCTGCAGTCCAGCCTCCTTAGCCTCGTGGAACCGACGAATCAACGCGGGCAGCACATGGCTGTGCTCAGGATGATAATTGTCATTCGGACCATATAGGTTGGTAGGCATTACAGAAATATAGTCGGTGCCATACTGGCGGTTCAGGAACTCACAATACTTTAGACCGCTAATCTTTGCTAGGGCATAAGCCTCGTTGGTCTTCTCCAACTCCGACGTCAGCAGACAACTCTCGGGCATGGGCTGTGGCGCCATACGTGGGTAAATACAGCTGCTGCCTAAAAATTCCAACTTCTTACAACCGTTCTTCCAAGCGGCATGAATCACATTCATCTCCAGAATCATGTTGTCGTACATGAAGTCGGCCAGGGCACTTTGATTAGCCACAATGCCGCCCACCTTGGCGGCAGCCAGGAACACATACTCCGGCTTCTCCTCGGCAAAGAATGCCTCCACCTGATCCTGACGGATGAGGTCGAGTTCTTTGTGGGTTCGGGTGATGATGTTGGTGTAGCCTTGGCGCTGTAGTTCTCTGACTATCGCAGAACCTACCATGCCACGGTGTCCGGCTACGTATATCTTACTATTCTTCTCCATTACTTAACAATACCTTTTTCCAAATATTCAGCGAGATTAGTGCGTACTTTGGCTGCGGCACCCTCTGCAGCGACCTTGGCGATGTCGGACTCAACCATAATCTTCACCAGTTCCTCAAAGGATGTTTTCGAGGGATTCCACTTCAGCTTGGCCTTTGCCTTCGTCGGATCACCCCACAGGTTCACCACATCCGTCGGACGGTAGAAGTCCTCACTGACAGCGACAACAGCCTTGCCAATCAGTTTCTCCGGACCTTTCACCACAATGCCCTTCTCATTGATACCTTCGCCCTCGAACTTCAGTTCAATACCCGCATGCTTGAACGCCAACTCTGTAAACTCACGAACAGAATGCTGCACGCCCGTTGCAATCACGAAGTCCTCGGGCTTGTCCTGTTGCAGGATGAGCCACATGCATTCCACATAGTCCTTGGCATAGCCCCAGTCGCGCAGGCTGTCCATATTACCCAGATACAGGCAGTCCTGCAGTCCCTGAGAAATACGAGCAGCAGCAAGGGTGATTTTTCTTGTGACGAAGGTCTCGCCGCGACGCTCACTCTCGTGGTTAAACAAGATTCCCGAGCAGCAGTACATATTATACGCCTCACGATACTCCTTGACAATCCAGAAGCCATACTGCTTGGCGACAGCATAGGGGCTATAAGGATGGAAGGGGGTGTTCTCGTTCTGGGGGACCTCCTCTACCTTGCCATACAACTCAGAGGTTGATGCCTGATAGATACGGCAGGTGTCAGTCATGCCCAGCTGGCGAACGGCCTCCAAAATACGTAATACGCCTACGGCATCGACATCAGCCGTGAACTCAGGACTATCGAAGCTCACCTGAACATGACTCTGTGCAGCGAGGTTATAGATCTCATCGGGGCGTACCTTACCAATGACGCCCAGCACACTCATGGAGTCACCCAGGTCTGCATAGTGCAGATGGAAATGGGGCGTACCCTCCAAATGTGCTATACGCTCACGAAAGTCCACAGAACTACGACGAATAGTTCCATGTACGTCATATCCTTTTTCCAACAAAAATTCTGCCAGGTAACTTCCATCCTGACCAGTAATACCAGTAATAAGTGCTGTTTTCATTATTCTAATTTCTTTTTTATTTCTTAATCCGTATGTATATCCTCCTTGTTAAGATATGCTCTTTTAAAGAGGAGATTACAAAATTCTTATTTTTTATTTGTATCACACATTGAATTAATGGGGTTGATTATGCTTTTAGTTAAATAGTCTTTCAATATGTTTATTTTTATTTTCTCGTTAAACAACAGGCTTTTCAACATCTCTCGGATTTTCTCAGAACAGGCCTAGCCCTGTTTTTCTCGATTATCTCTCATTTTCCTCTCAAACGCCCCTTCAGTCACCTCAATCAGTCTTCTTAAAATTAACATTTCTTCACTCTGAAGGGATAAGAAATCTTAACGCTCTTGCGTATTCGGGTAAAAAGTGGTATCTTTGTATAGAAATGAGCGGAAAAGGCTCAATTTCCCGGATGTCTGATGAATGTCGTAAAGATGTTAGATGGAAGATGGAAGATGGAAGATGTGTTCAGATGTGAGATGTTTGATGTAGGATGTTTTATGTTATTACTTATTATCCTCTTTAGCATCACCTTCATCCAACTTTTTGCATCTATGCGTAGGAAGATGTATGATGTTTGATGTTGTATGGATGATGTGCTTCAAGATGTCTGATGGATGAAGTCTGATGTATGATGTTATTCCACGCCATTGGAAGATGTATGATGGATGATGTGTTCAGATGTGTGATGTGTTCAGATGTGTGATGTTTGATGTTTTATGGATGATGTTATTCCACCCCATCAAGTTTCTTACATCTGTGCGTCAATACTTTTACTAATTCCTCGCAGTCAGCATAAATGCTATCATGCTGCTTGTCGTCTAGATATCCATTGCGATGAAGTAGGTCTATCCAGTATAAGGATTCTCTTGCTTCTTTCAGGGCTATGTATGACTTTGATTTGAAATCTGCTTTGCTGATAGCACCTGTAGCCTCAGCATTATTGGCTCCGATGCTTGTGCCAGCTCGCAATAATTGATTACATAGAACTGAGACCGATTGTAAGTGAACCGGCACAGACTTTTCATATACTCGTTTACCTTTAACAATTTTGTAGGCTGGTTTCTTATTTGCGGCCTGCTCAAGCAAGTAGTCATTGAGCTTAATAATACGATCGCTGAATGCTAAACACTTCGCTTGAATTGCTTCGCTTACTTCGCTCATGTCTTTAATTCCTTAATAATCTATGCCATCGGAAAACACTCCGGGGTATGGGGTGGAAAACCCCAAGCTAGTTGGCAATCCGAAGGATTGGGGGGAGGGGTGGGCGATCTCTAAAATACTAAAAAATCTTAAAAGATTCAAGTTTTTTCAGGCGAAAACTGGTTTATTGACAGAACTGTCAAAACGCCAATTTTGGAATGGAGTTCTCACTGAGTTATTATTTTCTATCTCTCACAGATTGCACAGATAACACAGATTATTTAATCCAAGGATTAATTGACAACTCTACGGATAGAGGAACTGATATCATCTGTATTGAAGTTGACTAGGATGCCAAGATCTTACTTTTTCCTTACTTTCTTTGGCGCAAAGAAAGAAGCAAAGAAACGGGTTGACAAACGAAGTCTCTTCTTTTGTATTCTTTTCTTTCTCAACCACCCCAACCCCTCCTTACCATAATGAGGGGACTCGAACCACTCTCCAAACCTCTCGCCAATCGTTGGCAAGAGGCTTAACTGACTACGGGGAAAACCGCCCTACGTCAGAATTTTGGTAAGATTCACAAGCTTTCGCCCTACGGGTGAATCTTGAGTTCCTACATCCCCGCTGTCGCCGCCCCTTGAAAAGGAGCTCATTGAAATTCCCAAGGCCCGTGAGATTAAACACCTCAATAATCTATGCCATCGGAAAACACTCCGGGGTATGGGGTGGAAAACCCCAGGCTAGTCGGCAATCCGAAGGATTGGGGGGAGGGGTGGGCGATCTCTAAAATACTAAAAAATCTTAAAAGATTCAAGTTTTTTCAGGTAAAAACTGGTTAATTGACAGAACTGTCAAAACGCCAATTTTGGATTGAATACCTTTGCCGCACTTATTTTTTTAACTATTAAACAATTCAACAATTATGGAAGAAAAAATCCTTCAGGAACTTGCTGAGATTAT